>MTKW01002048.1_pt2 | contig 18480 bp, 15 predicted proteins | sample 1042761 | NCBI WGS metagenome assembly MTKW01 (sample SAMN06205366, study PRJNA360243) | anaerobic digester metagenome | biome: Wastewater treatment plant; feature: Anaerobic digester sludge; material: sludge; isolation source: anaerobic digester fed with sludge from wastewater treatment plant ... | reverse complement strand
TTTCGAGGTCAATGCAATGCTATACAGCAAAACAATTACGCAACAATTACAAAAAGCATTTAACAATGACTTAAAACAATCGGGGGAGATAAACCCAACAGATTGGATAAACAGACCCAGGTACATCCATCTTTATGAAAAGTTGGTGGGGCTGCTCGCTCCAATTTTTTAGTTTTAAATATTATGAATACAAATTAACACCTCCATACAAGTCATTGTTTAGTCCACCATTTTCAGGCATTCGTTTCCATTTTACTACAGAGTTTTAATGTATCTTTATTAAAAATTTGAAAAATGATATTCGGTAATATTTTTTTTGACACAAGCTTTTATAACTACTTTCTGCTTCCGTTTCTGATTTTTGTATCAAGAATAATGGACGTAAGCATAGGTACGGTGCGTATTGTAATGGTTTCGAAAGGGGAAAGGTTCTGGGCGCCTCTGCTTGGTTTTTTCGAAGTTCTGATTTGGTTACTTGCCATTTCACGCATAATGGCAAACCTCGATAACTGGACGAGTTACTTTGCCTATGCAGCCGGGTTTGCCACGGGAAACTACGTCGGATTAATTATTGAGGAGCGGCTGGCTATGGGCATTGTAAAAATTCAGTTTATCTTACGCAGAAGTGCTACTGAAGTGATTCAAAATCTTAAAAATGCCGGTTATGGCATCGTTCATCACGATGCCACCGGAGGCAGAGAAGATGTGCATATTATATATAGCATCATCAGGCGGAATGAGATTCAAAAAGTGGAAAATATTGTTAAAACCACTGATCCCAAAGCTTTCTATTCTATTGAAGACGTGAAGTCGGTGAACCACGGGATTTTTCGGAAAAAATAGTGGAACGCAAATGGAGAAAGGAAAAATAAATTAATTTCGCCTGATTGATAAAAATAACAGATATGTATTTATTTAAAAAGAATCTTTTCACTGTTTTTTTAAGCTTTGCTTTTTTATTAGTGTCTCACCCGGCAAAAAGCCGTGCAACTGACAAGTCGTATGACATTGTGGTTTACGGCGGCACTTCCGCCGGCATTGCGGCTGCAATCCAAAGTTCACGCATGGGAAAATCGGTTGTTGTGATTGAGCCGTCTGCCCGCATTGGCGGATTAACCACCGGCGGACTGGGGCAGACCGATATTGGCAACAAGCAGGTTATTGGCGGAATTTCACGCGAATTCTACCAAAATATCAGGCGCTACTATGAAAAGGCTGAAAACTGGAAATGGCAAAAAAAGGAGGAATACATGGACGGCGGACAAACCCGGACAGCTAAAGGAGAAGATGCCATGTGGACTTTTGAACCGTCTGCCGCATTGAAAGTGTATGCAGAAATGATTGCCCGCGAAAAAATTGATATTATTTACAATCAACGCCTTAACCGAAGCAACGGAGTAAAGAAAAAGGGGCAGCACATTGTTGAAATTGAAATGGAAAGCGGTGAAAAATACCGGGGAAAAATATTTATTGACGCCACCTATGAAGGCGACTTAATGGCAGCTGCCGGTGTAAGTTATACCATTGGGCGTGAGTCGAACAGCGAATACGGCGAAACGCTGAATGGCGTTCAGGCAAACAAGGTGAGCACCACCCTTCGGGGAACAGTTTCCAAAAACGGAATTCATCACAATTTCATCGACGGCGTTGACCCTTATATTGTTAAAGGCGACCCTTCCAGCGGGCTGCTCCCGTTTATTGTCGAGGGAGGACCAGGGATTGACGGGCACGGCGACAAGGGTATTCAGGCTTACTGTTTCCGAATGACACTGACCGACCATCCCGAAAACCGGATTCCGTTCAAAAAACCGAAAAACTACAATGAACTGGAATATGAACTGCTGTTTCGCAATTATGAAGCAGCGAAAGGGGCTGTTGAAAAAATGTACAATTACGGTGATCCGCTGGTTCCATGGATAAATTCAGCCATGCCCAACCGCAAAACCGACACCAACAACCAGAAAGGTTTTTCAACCGATTTCATCGGACAGAATCACGACTACCCCGAGGCAAGTTATGCGGAACGGGAAAAAATCATTGAGCGCCACCGCAGCTATCAGCAGGGATTGATGTGGACTTTGGCATATCATCCGCGAATTCCCGAAAAGGTGCGCAATGCGGTTTCAAAATGGGGAACCTGTAAAGATGAATATGAACGGGATGATGGCTGGCAGGAGCAGCTGTATGTCCGTGAGGCAAGGCGCATGGTCAGCGACTACGTGATGTCCCAGCGCAACTGCGAAGGGTATGAAGTGATTGATGACCCGGTTAGCATGGCGNNTCAGCTACCGCTCCATCGTTCCCAAAAAGGGAGAGTGCGGCAATCTGCTGGTTCCGGTTTGTGTCAGCTCAACGCACATTGCCTTTGGCTCCATCCGCATGGAACCGGTTTTTATGATTCTGGGACAGTCGGCAGCGGTTGCTGCCTGCATGGCAATCGATGAAAAAATTGCGGTACAAGATGTGGAATACGAAAAACTAAAGAAGTTATTACTGGAAAAGGGGCAGGTTTTAACTCAAAATGGTGATAATTGACAGCAAAGCCGGTAAAACAGACAAATGATGAACTACTTTCAGTATGGTGAAAAGGAGATTAACCATCTCAAAAGTAAGGATAAGAAGCTTGCCCGCGCAATTGATCACATCGGCATGATTAAACGTGCGGTAAATCCTGATCTTTTCCAGGCTCTTGTGAACACAATAGTCGGGCAACAGATTTCCTCCAAAGCACAAAAAACCATCTGGAGAAGAATGAAAGAGGGAATAAAAACCATCACACCCCAAACCATCGAAAAGTTAAGCACCGGCGAGCTGCAGCAGTATGGCATCTCTTTCCGAAAAGCCGGATATATAAAACATGCAGCTTCCATGGTTGTTTCCGGAGAACTTGATATTGATTCACTCAAAAATATGCCCGACCACAAGGTTAACGAAACACTTGTAAAACTGCCCGGCATTGGTGCGTGGACAGCAGAAATGCTGATGATTTTTTCGATGCAGCGGCCAAATATTATCAGCTTTGGCGACCTTGCCATACAAAGAGGGTTGCGGATGCTTTATGGACACGAGAAAATCACAAGAGAACTTTTTGCCCGGTATCAGAAGCGCTACTCACCCTATGCTTCTGTGGCAAGCCTTTACTTGTGGGCTATTTCCGGCGGAGCAGTTGAAGGGCTGGCAGATAAAGCAGTAAAATAAAACCGGCAGAAGATTTCTGTTTTGATGTTACCATTTGAATCAAAAAACTGCCGCTGAACACCAAAAAAATGAACCATTTGTAAAGAAAATTGGTTAGATAGCATGAAGCAGACTAAAAGAGCCTTTAGTTTTAAGCTGGATTTTTGTAGAGTATAATTCTTGTTTTATTTTCAAGAAGATTAATGACAGGAACATGAAAACACTTTTTTACACTTTTTACATAACAGCCGTTTTTATTGTGTTTGTTTCATGCGGAAGCAGAAATGGCGGTCAGCGCCAGGCAATGGCAAATACAGGGCAAAATCAGGCAACGCCTGTTGTGACGGTAAAAATTCCCGTTAAAAATGTTGAGACTTTTTTAAGCTACCCGACAAGTATTGAAGGCATCAACAACAGCGAGGCAAGACCAAAGGTTTCAGGCTACATCACTAATGTTCTGGTAGATGAGGGTCAAAAAGTCAGGCAGGGGCAACTGTTATTCAAGCTGGAAACTGCCTCGCTCACTGAAGAAGCCGGTGCGGCAATGGCAAACATCAACGCTGCTCAGGTTCAGGTTGATCAGCTGAAACCTCTGGTGGAAAAAAAAATTATCAGCGCATCCCAGTTAGAGTCGGCAAATGCAAGGCTTAAACAGGCGCAGGCATCCTACCAAAGCATAATGGCCAATATCGAATATGCCAACATTACCAGTCCGGTGGACGGTTATGTGGGTGAAATCAGGATTCGCAAGGGGAATCTGGTCGGACCGATGGATCCGCTTCCACTAACCAATATTTCGGATATCAGCAAGGTATATGCATATTTTTCCCTGAACGAAAAAGATTATCTCGATTTTTTACTCAATGCCGAGGGTGAAACCAGAATCGAAAAAATTAAAAACCTGCCCCGGGTAACCCTGATTCTTGCAAATGGGGAGGAATATCCTCACAAGGGTACAATCCAAACTGTCAACTCTCAGGTCAACACAAAAACGGGAAGTATCTCCTACCGGGCTGTTTTTGACAATCCCGAACAAATTCTAACCAATGGAAGCACCGGAATAATCCGAATTCCAAAATACTACAACAATGTATTGGTTGTTCCTCAAAAATCAACATTTGAAAGACAGGGAAAAACGTACGTAATGAAAATAGAACGCGAAAACGGAAAAACCATTGCCTCTGAGACCATTATCAATGTTATTGACCAGACAAAAGGGGTTTACGTTGTTTCCGGCGGCATTAGCGAAGGAGATGAAATCGTAGCCGAAGGTGCAAACATAATTACATCAGGCACAGCTGTTTACCCTGAGAGCTTACCTTACGACAGCATCACATCGCCCATTGCCACTGTCTTTTAATTATTATTCAATAATGTGAAAATTCAATATGCTTAAAAAATTTATTGAAAGGCCTGTCCTGTCAACTGTCATCTCCATCGTTATTGTAATTCTGGGTATTTTAGGAATATTCACATTGCCCGTCACTCAGTATCCGGACATTGCGCCTCCCACTGTTCAGGTATTTGCCACCTATCCCGGAGCAAATGCCAAAACGGTTCTTGAAAGTGTAATTATCCCCATTGAAGAAAAAATCAATGGAGTTGAGGGAATGACCTATATGGTCTCCACAGCTTCAAACAACGGGATAGCTCAGATAGTNNCAGGAGGTTTTGCAAACCGGCGTTTCCACCCGAAAACAACAAACGGATGCACTGATGTTTTTTGACGTTTACAGCACAAATCCGGCATTAAGTGATATTGATATATCCAACTACCTGCAAATCAACATAGTTCCCGACCTGCAGCGTATCAATGGAGTTGGCGACGTTGGAATTTACAGTTCCAAGACATACTCCATGCGGATATGGATGAAACCCGACAAGATGATGCTCTATGGCCTTGAACCGGCTGATGTTATTGCAGCAATACGCTCGCAGAGCAAAGAGGCTGCCTCGGGAGTTCTGGGACAAAACAGCGGTGAATCTTTCAGCTACACAATAATTTATCCCGGACGCTACAGCAGCGAAGAGCAGTATGAGGATATTATCATCAAGGCATTAGGCAATGGAGAATATTTGCGGCTGAAAGACATTGCAGATATCACCCTGGGCGGACAGAACTATCAGGTTACCTCCAGCACCAACGGAAAATACCCTACAGTTTCACTAAACATCTACCAGACAAAGGGTTCCAATGCGCATGAAGTGATTAAGCAAATCAGAGCCCACCTGACAGAATATGAAAAAAATTTCCCGGACGGTTATCACCTGTCTGTTTCCTATGATACCAACGAGTTTTTGGAAGCTTCCATCAAAAAGGTTGTGCACACACTAATCGAAGCATTTATTCTGGTTTTTCTTGTGGTATTTATCTTCCTGCAGGATTTCAGGTCCACACTGATTCCGGCAATTGCTGTTCCGGTTTCCATCATCGGCACCTTTTTCTTCCTGAACCTGTTTGGCTATTCCATCAATCTGCTCACTCTTTTTGCGCTTTTATTAGCCATCGGCATTGTTGTGGATGATGCAATTGTGGTTGTGGAAGCAGTTCATGCAAAAATTGACCGGGGAGAGAAGAATGTTAAAAAAGGGACCGTGGATGCCATGGGCGAAATAGCTGGGGCAATTGTTTCGATTACTTTGGTAATGGCAGCGGTATTTATTCCGGTTACCTTCATTCAGGGCCCTTCCGGTGTGTTTTTCAGGCAATTTGGAGTAACGCTGATGACTGCAATTGTAATCTCTGCCGTCAATGCACTGACGCTGAGCCCCGCGCTTTGTGCCATATTTTTAAAACCGCATAAGGAAGATGAAAATCCGGGATTTTTTAAAAAACTTGGCATAGCATTTAATACGGCATTTAACGCCATGCTGGACAAATATGCCGGTGTTCTGCGCATCTTTCATAAATACAAACTGATTACCCCGTTAGTCATTCTGCTTGCCATAGCCGGAATTATGTGGTCATTTTCAAGACTACCCACCGGATTTGTTCCCGACGAAGACCGCTCAATCATTTTTGCCAACATCGAACTTCCGCCTGCGTCAACGCTCGACAGAACCGATGCAGTGAATAAAAAACTTGCCGAAAAGGTGCTTCAGATCCCGGAAGTGGTCAAAATCTCCACAACCGCCGGATGGAGCATCATCAACGGTCAGGGCGAAAACTTCGGAATAGCCAATATCAAGCTGGATGACTGGAGTAGGCGCAAAGATAAGGGCTCCTCCGTAAAAGCCGTCACCGGGAAGCTCTTCCGGATTGCTGCGGAGATACCCGAAGCACGGATTATTTTTTTCAGCCCGCCGAGTATCCCGGGATACAGCGCTTCGGGGGGTTTTGAATTCAGCCTGCTGGACAGGTCTGGAGGAAATTTTAATGATTTGAGCAATGAAACACAAAATTTTCTGGCAGCATTGAACCAGCGGCAGGAAATCATGTATGCACAGGGTTCTTTCAGAACAGATTATCCCCAGTACAGGCTAAACATAAATATGCCAGTGGCATTAGAAGCCGGCGTGAGTATCAACTCCATTTTTCAGACACTGCAAGGGTATATTGGCGGGATTTACACAGCCGACTTTGCCCGGTTTGGCAAACAGTACCGCGTATATATTCAGGCAGCACCGGATGACAGGGAAACCAAGGATGACCTTAGTAAATTATATGTGAAAACAAATCGCGGGGAGATGGCGCCGATTACGCAGTTTATCAGTCTGGAAAGAATCTTTGGCCCGCAATCCGTCAACCGTTTCAACATGTACAACTCATCCAAAATTATTGGTTCGCCTGCTGACGGATACAGCACCGGAGATGCATTAAACGCTATTCAGGATGAACTGGACAATTTACCTCAAAATTTCACAATCGACTATTCGGGTTTAACCCGTGAAGAGGTACAGTCTGGCAATCAGACCATACTGATATTTATTTTAGTGGTGATATTCACCTATTTCCTGCTTGCTGCACAATATGAAAGCTATTTGCTCCCCTTTTCCATATTGTTTTCAGTTCCCCTGGGTATTTTCGGTGCTTTCTTCTCCACTCAACTGATGGGGCTTGAAAACAACATCTACCTGCAAATAGCGCTGATCATGCTGGTGGGGTTACTTGCCAAAAATGCAATTTTGATTGTGGAGTTTGCCATTCAGAGAAGAAGGCAGGGCAAGAGTATTTTCGACTCGGCAATTGAGGGAGCGAAAGCCCGTCTAAGGCCTATTCTGATGACCTCCTTTGCTTTTATTTTTGGATTGTCGCCACTGGTTCTGGCAAGGGGCGTGGGTGCAGTCGGCAACAGGTCTATCGGCACCGGTGCCGCCGGAGGAATGCTTATCGGAACGCTCACAGCCATTTTTGTAATCCCCACATTATACATTTTCTTTCAGTGGCTGCAGGAGAAAATTACAGGTGCGCCGGAATCGGTGAAAATTTCTGAAAAAGAGAATAAAACATCAGAATCAAATTAAATTATGAAACGAAAATACAGATTCGGAGCTGTTTTTTTGATTGGCTTTCTGCTGCAATCCTGTTTTGTTGCAAAAGAGTATCAGACGCCCGGCAATCTTGTTACGCAAAACTTTTACAGAACAGACCAATTCCCCGGGGACAGTCTGAATATGGCAGACGTTTTCTGGGAAGAGATGTTCACAGACTCCCTGCTGCAAAATTATATCCGCAGGGCACTTGAAAATAATATTGATATCCGGGTGGCTTTGAAGCAGATAGAAATTGGTGAAGCGTATGCAAAACAGGGACGAATGAATTATTACCCTGCTGTTTCAGCCGATGCTCAGTATTCAAGAAACAGGGCATCTTCTTATGGACTCCAAAGAGAGTCCCTTGCATCAGGCGCAAATCCTGTGAGTGAGCTATGGACTTTGAGTGGAAATTTTTCCTGGGAAGCTGATATTTGGGGCAGGATCAAAAGCGAAAGAAGTGCTTTGGATGCAGCTTATCTCCAGACAGTTGCTGCACATCAGGCGGTTAAAACCGGGATTATTGCAGGAATTGCATCAGCGTATTACAGGTTACTTGCAGTAGATGAACAGATTAAGGTTTCACAATCTACTCTGGAATCCAGAAAGGCAGGATTTGAAACGACAAAATCCATTATGGAAAGCGGACACGGTTCTGTTACACGGGCAGATGTGGAGCGCGCCGAAGCGCAATATATCGGCACAAAAAGCATCATTATTGATTTGAAGCGGCAGGCTAATCTTTTGTCCAATCTGATCGCTGTTCTGATGGGGGATGAAGCTCACGAAATCCGTCGAACTACGCTATCGGAGCAGGAAATTACAACCGGACTGGCATTAGGAGTGCCGGCACAGCTGTTGAGCAACAGACCCGACATTGTGGCAGCTGAGAAGGTTTATGTGCAGGCGTTTGAACTGACCAACGCTGCAAGGGCAAACATGTATCCCGCACTGACTATAAGCGGCAGGGGCGGTTTCGACTCCCAAACCATTCAAAACTGGCTGAACCCCAAAGCATGGGCATCTAATCTGGCATCTGGAATCTTCTCGCCGATTTTCCGGAAGCGGGCGCTCAAAACACAGCATGAAGTTACAATGGCAAGGCAGGAGCAGGCATTACTGAATCTTAAAGGCGCTTTATTAGTGGCTTCCAAAGAGGTTTCCGATGCAATTTATGATTATGAGTCTGCCAATGAAAACATTGACATAAAGACCAGGGCAAATGAATTGCTGAGACAAGCAGTGGATGATGTTTCCGAGCTTTTCATACAAGGATATAACAACACCAGTTTTATCGAAGTTCTCATTGCACAGGAAAGCGCATTGAATTCAGAATTTGATTTAATCAACACGAAAGCGGCAAAGCTGAACAGCATCGTGGTACTTTACCAGGCTCTGGGCGGCGGCTGGAAATAATATTTGTGGATTTCCTGTGCCTGCCTGCAGGTTTCTGTGGCATTTTTTTCAGAAAAGGCTCATCACTCCATTGCAGTATTGCAACGTCTCACAAAAAGTCAAACTACAAAAGCGGCTGGAAAATTTCCTTTAAAACCGGTTCTTCATTCTCCCAGGTGAGCTCACGAGCAGCTTTTTCGAGATTCTTTTTCCAAATTGCACGTTTTTCCTCATTGAAAAGCATTTCGGCAAAATATGCTGCCAAATCCTCAGGTTCTGAGAAAACCGCAACTTCGCCAATTGAATATTTTCGGACAATTGCTGACATCTCCGGCAAATCCGACACCAGAACCGGCACATTTGCCTGAACGTAATCAAACAGTTTGTTTGGCAGGGCATACCGGTAATTCAAACCCAGGTCCTCCTCTAAGGACAGCCCCAAATCAGCCCGCAGAGTTAAATTTGAAAGGTCATCGAAAGGAAGACGTCCGAAAAACCGGACTCTCCCACCGAGCCCTTCTTCTTTCACAAGATGGCGAAGTTGCTCAAGAATATCGCCGCTTCCGGCAATGGACAGAGTGGCTCCGGATATATACTTCATTGCCCGGATTGCATTTTCCAGCCCCCTGCCCTGATTCACCGCTCCCTGATATAAAATCATCTTTTCGCCACTAATTTGCACGCGTTTTCCCACTTTTTGCTCTCTGAGAAAAGGAAAATTTCGCACCGTTCGAAACTCAACGCCGTACTTATTTGTATAAGTTTCTGCAATTGAGCCCGAAACAGTATAGGCATATTTCAGCTTCGGAACCATTTTCCTTTCCAGCCATTCCCATACACTTCTTACCTTATGGCGGGACACTAACTCAGGCACTTCCGTAAAATATTCATGGCTGTCATAAACAATCGGTTTATTTTTCAGCCGGGAGACTAAAAAATTTGCCGGAAGGGTGTCAAGATCGTTTGCCAGCAGCAAATCGAATGAAGTAAACAGCAATAATAAAAAAAGGCGCATATTATAGCATGCATAAAACAGAAACCCCTTGTGAAAAAAGAGTTTCATCCGCTTCACTGAATAGCTGCGGGGCGTCAGGATGGGGGAACCGGGCAGCAGCCTGCCTACAAGCAGCACATTGAAACCCATGTTTGTCAGTGACATACATGTTTTATGCACCCGATTATCGGAAACCAAATCGTTTGTTACCGATACAATAACTCTTTTTTTAACTCGCTGTTCCAATCGTGCTAATCCTTTTTTTAACAAACTACAAAAATCGAAAAATATTTTGAATCAATCATTGTATAGGGTCTGTTTGTATCAGAACTCTCTCAAGGAGATGGCTGAGGCAGAAGCCGGAGGATTAGCGAGATGAATTTATGATTTTACGATTTTGTTTATTTCCAAAAAAGCCCGGCTTCTCAGCCAGGCTTTTCAATTTTTTTGCAGCATCCTGTTTATTCATCCAATGAAATACATTCCACCGGACAAACTTCCACGCATGAACCGCAGTCGGAGCAAATTTCCGGGTCGATAAAATAAATATCACCTTCGGAAATTGCATCCACCGGGCATTCATCAATACATGAGCCGCATGCAATACAATCTTCCGAAATTTTATATGCCATAGTAAATGCCTTAAAGTGATAAAATGTAAATTGCAAATGTAAAAACTTTAATAAAGCTATCAAAGACCTTAAAGTCTTTTTTTCGATTTGAAGATATTTCTTAACAAAATCGGGCAAGTTTCCGGTGTATGACATAAAATCTCTATTTTTGTGTCTTCATAAAATTGACAATCATTAAAAAATGAAAATTTCCTATAACTGGTTAAAGGATTATATAGACATTGACATTTCTCCGAAAGAAGTAGCAGAAATACTGACCCAGACAGGACTTGAAGTTGCCGGTCTGGAGAAAGTGGATTCCGTAAAGGGCGGAATGGAGGGGTTAGTGATTGGCAAAGTAATTACCTGCGAAAAGCTCCCTAGCTCCGACCATCTGAGCAAAACCACGGTTGACACCGGCACGGGTGAACTGCTGAACATAGTTTGCGGTGCTCCCAATGTGGCAGCCGGACAAAAAGTGGTTGTGGCACCGGTTGGAACTAAGCTCTACTTTGATGACAAGGAAATTACGCTGAAAAAGGCAAAAATCCGCGGAGAGATTTCCGAAGGTATGATTTGCGCAGAGGATGAAATCGGAATCGGAACCAGCCACGAGGGAATCATTGTTTTACCACCAGATGCAAAAACCGGTATTCCTGCAAAAGAGTATTACAACATCATCCCCGACTGGGCAATTGAAATTGACCTGACCCCCAACCGGATTGACGGTGGCTCGCACATTGGCGTTGCCCGCGACCTCGCAGCTTTTCTGAATAAAAAAACACCAACCGCTTACAAACGCATTCCGGTGGATAATTTTAAACCCGACAACCACAATCTGGAGATTCCGGTGGAAATAAAAAATACGGAGGCTTGCCCCCGATACACGGGGGTAACCATTTCAGGCGTCGAAGTAAAAGATTCGCCCGACTGGCTCAGACAAAGGCTGAAAGTCATCGGGCACTCCCCTATCAACAATGTGGTTGACATCACCAATTATGTGCTGTTTGAAACCGGACAGCCGCTTCACGCCTTCGATGCCAATAAAATTGCCGGCGGCAAGGTTGTGGTGCAAACCCTTCCCGAAGGAACACTGTTTACAACTCTCGACGAAGTGGAACGCAAGCTGCAGGAAAATGACCTGATGATCTGCAATGCCGAAGAACCCATGGGCATTGGTGGCGTTTTCGGAGGAAGTAAGTCCGGAGTAAAGAAAACCACTAAAAACATATTCCTTGAAAGTGCGTGGTTTGATCCGGTGTTTATTCGCAAGACAGCCCGCCACCACGGGCTGCACACAGATGCCTCCTTCCGGTTTGAGCGGGGCACCGACCCCAACGGAGTGATTTATGCACTGAAGCGTGCAGCGCTGCTCATTAAGGAGATTGCCGGCGGAACAATCTCGTCGGAAATTGTGGACGTATATCCGCGCAAAGCTGAATTTTTCAGGGTGGATGTGAGCTACAAAAATATCGCCCGGCTGATTGGAAAAGATTTGGGAAAGGAAACCATAAAGGGAATACTCGCTTCATTAGAGATTGAAATTGAAAGCGAAACTGATGCCGGATTGTCGTTATTGGTTCCGCCCTACCGTGTGGATGTGAAGCGCGAAACGGACGTGGTTGAGGAGATTCTGCGTATTTACGGCTACAACAATGTGGAAATTCCAACGGTTGTCAAATCATCGCTGCAATATGCACCCCAGCCCGATCCCTCACAAATACGAAATCTGATTTCAGAAATGCTTTCATCACAGGGCTTTAACGAAATCTGGTCGAACTCACTGACCAAAGCAGGTTATTATGAAGGGCTGACACAATACAGCACCGGCAAAACCGTGAACCTGCTGAACCCGCTGAGTGCAGACCTGAGCGGAATGCGCCAGACCCTGCTCTTTGGAGGACTGGAATGCATTGAGCGGAATGTCAATCGCCAGAACAAAGACCTGAAGCTTTACGAATTCGGGAACTGCTATTTCTTTGAAGAAGATAAAGTAAAGGAACAACCGGTGCCGGGATACCGTGAAGAGGAGCATCTGGCGCTGTTCATTACCGGAGCAAAATCGGCTGAAAGCTGGACAGGAGAACAGCAGCCCACCTCTTTTTTTCAGCTGAAACCGATTGCTGAAAATATCCTGAAGCGAATGGGATTCAGTCTGAAAACACTTCGCATTTCCGACAGTCAGAACGAACTGTTTTCGGAAGGACTAACCTACACGGAAAATAACAAAACCGTGATGGAAGCCGGAATTGTTTCTTCAAAGTTTCTGAAAAAATTTGATTTGGAACAACCGGTTTATTATGCTGATTTCAACTGGAACACACTGATGCAGAAACGAATGAAGCACAAAACTGCTTTTGCGGAACTGCCTAAATTCCCGTCAGTGCGCCGCGATTTGGCATTAGTTATGGATAAGCAGGTGAGATTTCAGCAAATTGAAGAACTGGCTTTCAAAACGGAGCGGAAAATCCTGAGTGATGTTGGTCTTTTTGATGTTTATGAAGGAAGAGGCATTCCCGAAGGGAAAAAATCATATGCCGTGAAATTTACACTCCGCGACCCTGCCCGCACCCTTACCGACAGCCAGATTGATAAAACAATGCAAAAACTGATTGCTGCTTTTGACCGCAAATTAGGGGCAGAATTACGCAAATAGCTTTTGCTGCCTATTTTAATCTGATGTCCGATCAAACAAAAGGTGTTGTTTACGCAGCCATTACTGCTTTTTTCTGGGGGCTGCTTGCCATTGCCCTCAAGATGGCTGTTCGTGTTGTTGAGCCGGTAACGGTGGTCTGGTTCCGCTTCTTCATTGCATTTATCTCTCTTTTAGCCTGGCAGCTTTGTGTGCGTCCGGCATCGCTGAAAGTGCTGATAAAGCCACCCCTGCTGCTAATTCTTGCGGCGATATTGCTTTCGTGGAACTATCTGGGATTCATGCTTGGCGTACACTACACCACGCCCAACAATGCACAGCTTTTCATACAGGCGGGCCCTATGCTGCTGGCAATGTCGGGATTTCTCTTCTTCAGGGAGAAATTTACCGGAGTGCAATGGTTAGGTTTTATAGTTGCGATAACCGGGTTTGGATTTTTCTACGGAGATCAGTTATTGGGATTTTTTGAAGAGAAAAACCAGTATAATCTTGGCGTTTTGCTCACACTAAGCGGCGCAGTTGCATGGACAGGCTATGCCATTTCTCAGAAAATTTTAGTGAAAAGCTACACTTCGGCAATTCTGAATATCTTCCTGTTTGGTTTTCCAACAATCATCTATCTGCCCTTTATAAATCTGTCGCCGCTGTTTCAGCTGCACTGGAGCTGGTGGCTTCTGATTCTTTTTCTCGGAGTAAATACCCTTATCTCCTACAGCACGCTGGCAGAGTCCCTGCGACTGATTGAGGCAAGCAGGGTTAGCGTAATAATTTTTATTAATCCCATCATCACCTTCATCATAATGGGAATTCTCACCTATGCAGATGTTGAATGGATTGCCCACGAGCGGATGACCCCTGTAACCCTGTTGGGTGCGACTCTGGTATTGTCGGGTGCTTTTCTTGTGATGCGGAAAAGCAGAAAAATCAGAAATCCGGAGGTCTCACAGGAACAATAATCCAGGCNNCGAACCACTGTTTTGTCGGCATAAATATATTCTGCAAATCCTGACAACACGCCACCAATCATCTTGTCGCGCGACCGGTGTAGTTTTTTTGGCTGACTTTTTATTTCCATGCCTTATTCATCATCGTCATCATCCAGTAAATCTTCGTTTGCAAACTCATCTTCCAGAAATTGTTCTGCATCATCTACCAGCTGGGCTATCAGGTCTTCATCGCCGGGTTCACCATCAATCCAGTGAATCACCTGATTGCTTTCAAAGTCATCAATATCGGCTTCAATAATGAAGCGGGGAGTTTCAGTGTGCACCACAAAAATGGAATCGGGTGTCTCTAAAGAGTTGTCAGCTAATAAAAATCTTGGCAACATGATTTTTGCTTTTATGAATTATGTGGCTAAATTATGAAATTGATTGTTATTTTAGCCGCTAATTTAAAAAAAACAGACCTGTAATGAACGAATTAAACAATTTTTTATCGGTTATAGATAATTATATCGGCGGTTCACAATGGTTTGTTCTGTTGCTGCTTGGCACCGGCCTGTTTTTCACGATATATCTGAAATTTCCCCAGTTTCGTTATCTTAAATATTCCATCCGCATAGTTCGGGGCAAATTTGACCGCGATGGCGATGAGGGCGACACCACACATTTTCAGGCTTTGGCTACTGCCCTTTCGGGTACTGTTGGCACCGGGAATATTGCCGGAGTAGCGCTTGCCATCCACCTTGGCGGCCCTGCAGCGCTCTTTTGGATGTTAGCCACTGCTGCCGTGGGTATGACCACTAAATTTGTGGAGGTTACACTTTCACACAAATACCGCGAAAAAACAGCTGACGGCACCATCGCCGGCGGACCAATGTATTACATGAAAAACCGGCTGAACATCGGGAGGAAAAATAAAAAGCCGATAAAAACCGGAGTAGTTTTAGGGGGCATTTTTGCAACGGCAACTGTTGTTTGCTCCTTTGGCACCGGAAATCTGCCGCAGATTAACAGCATTTCAAACTCGCTTTTTGAAACCTTCCGAATAAATCACATGTTTACCGGTGCAATTCTCTCCATTTTATTGGCACTGGTCATTCTGGGAGGGATAAAGCGCATTGCACAGGTTACTTCCCGACTGGTTCCAATCATGGCAATTATCTATTTTATCGCGGCAGTTCTGGTTATCGGCTACAACTATCAAAATATCATTCCTTCGATTGCTGCAATTCTTGGCGATGTGTTCACCGGCACTGCTGCTGCCGGAGGGTTTCTCGGTGGCAGTGTCGCCTTTGCTTTTAACCGCGGAGTGAACCGCGGGCTGTTTTCCAACGAGGCGGGACAAGGTTCTGCCCCGATTGCCCACGCTTCGGCACGCGCACATGAACCCATTTCCGAAGGATTGGTTGCCTTGCTGGAACCATTCATCGACACCATCATTATATGTATGCTCACCGGTTTGGTAATCCTCTCTTCGGGAGTATGGAATGAAAAACTGCCCAACCGGTTTCAGGAAGCCGACCTGCTGGTTTTGCAGAATGAATACAACGAATCCAATCCGGCAGACCGGGAAAAACTGTATGATTTCATTTCAGGAAAAACCAACCTGCCGCTGTTTTCGGGAACTTTTGATGTTTCTGACGGAGTGATTCAGCATCAGCCAACAATTATTCATGCACGTTCGGTTGCTGAAGAGGTGCGGGTGTGGTCAAACAGTCAGCCGTTTACCGGGAAAATTGAATTTCATTCAGGGAGACTGGTCAGCAAGCCTGGAATTACACTCACAGGGGACTCGCTGCTGCACAGCGCTCCGCTGACTAATATTGCCTTTTCAAGAAGCTGGATGGGTAGCTACGGGAAATATATTGTAGCAATAGGATTGCTGCTGTTTGCGTTTTCCACAACCATTAGCTGGTCGTATTACGGCGATCGTGCAATCATCTATCTGTTTGGCATTAAGGGTGTGATCTATTTCCGCATTATTTATGTGTTAGCCTTTTTTCTGGCATCCTTCACAGACACGACAATCGTCTGGACATTCTCGGGGATTGCCGTTGCGCTGATGACGCTGCCAAACCTAATTGGAATCCTTAGCCTGCACAAGGAAATGAAGAACGAGTTAAGGCAATTCTGGTTAGAATGGCATGAACATTTTCCCGGGAAAAACTCATCGAAAATCTGATAAAGAACAAGATTGTTGCCACAGAAACCTGCCTGGCGCGAAATTAGAGCAGATAGCTTTTCCTTATTCTCTGTGTTTCTCTGTGTTCTCCGTGGTGAATTTCTCTTGAACCACATAGGCACATTAGGGCACATAGGTTCTGCGGACATAAAAAACAAATCCGTTTTTTCGTCCCGTTTCATGAATATCAGCATATTGCTCAAGAAGATGAGCACGGTGAATTTTTGTAACAAAACAGACATCTTTATCAATATCTCCGGTTAGCAGCCAGTTTTTATCATAAAATAGAGCATTTACAGGAGGTTTGGTTTCTCCGTAAAAATAGGTGGCATACGACCTGAAATGAATATTTTTCAGATAAACATCCTGCCCGGCTTTTGACTTAAAATATTCAATGAGTGCATTTTGAGAATATTTTTCAACACGGGGCACCACAGTGAGAATAACCGATAAGGAAAAAAGCATGACAGCGCTCCAGAGATAAAGAGCGCGTTTAAGCGGCATATCTCTTTTTATTCGAGTGAATATTAGAATCACTGCAATAAGAANNCATCAGCGGAACGGAGACCAGAACAGAAAGAGCAAGAATAATGGCAGACATCCATTTTTTCCATGACTTTTTCCCCAAATGCGCACTGTAAACAAAAGCAGCAGCCAGAAAAGTGAGCGGGAAATATGCTAATGAAGAGTAGTGAACAATTTTTGTTTTCACGATAGAGAAGAGAATCAGCACAACCCAAAACAGAATAACCATCCATCTTCTCATTTCCATGTAGTGCGTCTCTTCTGAAAATTCCTTTTTAAATGCGCTCAGTGCCAGAATAGAAGAGGGGAAAACGCCAAAGAACAATACAACAAAATGGTATCCGAAAAATCCGCCATGCCCGGCATCCTGAGTTTGAAAAAGCCGTATTTGATAAACGATAAACTCCACAACAGTATCCCGGTTCCCGCTTAGAATCTGTACTATAAACCAGGAGCCACCCACCAGTGCAAGAACAGAAAAATAGGCAGCAACATCAGCCAAACGAACCTCAACCCGAAACTTTTCCCAAACTAAAAAAACTCCGCCAGCGAGCGCAATCAGCAAAAAGCCCACAGGTCCTTTAGTGAGCACTGCCAGTCCGCTGAATATTGCTGAAAAGATAATATTCCGCAGTTTGTGGTCACTCTCGGGAGTGGCGTACAGCATAAGATACCAGATACTCAGAAAAATAAAAAGATTAAACCAGGGGTCGATAATTCCCGTTTTAAAATAGAAAAAGGGCAAAACAGAACCTGCATATGCCAGCACCCATAAAAGGCCAAACAGGTTGTCTCTCATCTTTTTGCCCAAATTAAAGAGAATAAGCAAAGTAACAATTCCGCAAATGGCGTTAGGAAAGCGGGCGGCAAATTCATTGACTCCAAACAATTTCATGGAAAGAACCTGCATCCAGATAAACAGCGGTGGTTTTTCATGGAAAGGCAAAAAATTGATTTGAACCGTCAGATAATCACCTGTAACAATCATTTCCCGCGCAGATTCAGCAAAATTAATTTCATCCCAGTCAAACAGATGGACACCGCCTAAAAAAGGGATAAACATCAGCGCCGCAATGGAGGCAATAAAAAACCTGATTACTGACGGGTTAAGCCGGTTAATTTTTTCCTGCATTTTTCCCGGTCTTTTTCGTTAAAACTGAATTGTCGAGCCACGGTTTATTGAGTTTCTGCATGTAATGAAAAGAAAGCAGTATCAGCGGCACAGAAATTAATGCACCGGCTGTCAGGTCTATCATAAAATGCTGTGATAAATAAATCCTTGAATAAGAAACAATTACCGCAGCAAAAAAAAGCACAAGCTTTGCTGGATTGCTTTTAACCAGCAGCAATAACATAAGAAACACGCTGAAAGCGACTGCCGTATGCCCCGACGGAAAACTATTGAAACTGTGCAACTTAACACCCTCAACAAAATGAAGGTTGTAGGTTTCATACATGCTGAAATATTTCATTGGCCGGTAAACACCTGTCAACAAAACCTTTTTAATTAAGCTTACGACTCCTGT
>MTKW01003978.1_pt1 | contig 18504 bp, 13 predicted proteins | sample 1042761 | NCBI WGS metagenome assembly MTKW01 (sample SAMN06205366, study PRJNA360243) | anaerobic digester metagenome | biome: Wastewater treatment plant; feature: Anaerobic digester sludge; material: sludge; isolation source: anaerobic digester fed with sludge from wastewater treatment plant ... | reverse complement strand
TTTTCGTTATTAACATTCTATAGGAGCCCCAATGGCTTGCCTTATTCCATTTTCAAGTTGCGAACATCAGTCTACGTGACCATACACAGTTCAAAGAGTATGAAGATGGAAATCGCACTCGCAAAAGGCCAGTGGCGTTTAAAGTCCACCGCCCGGCCTTTTTAGAGCGAGGATGGCCTTCAGCGGCCGAGATTTCCAATGAAGAGCCGTCTCTTCATCGTAAGCGTCAAACCTACCGGCGGTTTTGCCTGCCGACACACTAAATTCGTTAGTTTTTAGCTGAGATTTTTGAAATAGCTTGGTGTCAAATCAGCAATTTTATCAGTTTTATTCACAGCTCGCAGCTTAGCCGCCTCGTTGAGGATGAAAGTAAAGTAACTGTAAGGGTCAACGCCAGTTTCCTTGGCGGTCTCGACAAGTGAGTAGAGGATAGCGCTGGCATTTGCTCCCCTAGGTGTGTTAGCAAAAAGGAAATTCTTCCTGCCAATGACAAAAGGCTTAATACTTCGTTCCGCGCGGTTATTCGTCAACTCTAAACGACCATCTTGGTAAACGTTGAGGATATACTCCTTTTGTCCCAAAGCATAGTTAATCGCTCGGCCTAGGGCAGACTTTGACGAAACGGTCAGTTCTTCCAGCCAGTGGAAGAAAGCTTCCATGAGCGGTTTCTGTTTGTTTAGTCGCTTTTGCATACGTTTTTCTGAAGGCAAGTTTGCGATGTGTTCTTCCCAAGCAAAGATCTGACGATTATCATGGACTGCCTTGTTCGCGAGATTACGGCTTCCCTTGTCTCTCGAGGCAGCCTCAGCTGCTTCCACAAATTTCCTTCGAACATGCGCAAAACAACCGACAGATATGACATCGTCCAGCTTGTGGTAAGCTTCGTAGCCATCGCTGTGAAGATAGCCTGAGAATCCTTCAAGAAAATCTTGTGGCCGGCCATGCCGTCGGTCTCGCTCATACTGGTAGAGAACAATCGGTGTTTTAGCAAAGGCTCCCGTTCGGTAGAGCCACATATAACTCTTGCTCTGTGGGCTCTTGCCTTCCTCATGCAAAACCTGCAGTTCCGTCTCATCCGCATGGAGGATGTCTTCGTGGATGAGATCACGGTGGAGCCCGTCGTAGATGGCTTTCAGGTAATGTTCAACAGCGTACATAAGCCAGTTTGACATCGTTTGCCTAGAGAGCATCACGCCTTGGCGTTGCCAGTATTGTTCTTGCCGGTAAAGCGGTGTGCCCAGAACAAACTTGTCGTTAATCACGTTGGCAATCGCTTCCGGACTGGCAATCCCGCCGGGAATCACCGCGGCAGGAAAGCTTGCTTTACGAACCGTTACAGGCTCGGCTTCCCTGTCACAGGCCTTGCACGCATACACATGGCAGATATCGCGAATCTCAAACACCTTGGAAGGAGCCATACCCAGTGTGCTTCTCGTTTCTGTGCCGATCTCTTCCATATCGGAAGAACAAAGAGGACAAACACGTCCGTCCTCATCCACGTAGTGGTGACGCTCAACAACGGGGATATCGTCAGGAAGCTGTTCTTTGACTGACTTCTTCTTACGTGTATGGGCAGGAACCTGAATCACTTCTTCAAGTGTAGGCTCTTCGCGTTTAGGATCACTCAAGACTTCCGCTTCGTCAAAGAGATTGTCAAGACTCAACTGGTTCAGATAAACAGCACGCTCACTCTTAGAAGCAAAACGAGCTTTCTTTAGAAGATGAAGCTGTTCTAAAAGGAACTTTTTCTCACTTTCAAGCTCGCTAATATACTGCGCTTGAGCCATGAATTTATTGTATGCTTCTTGGGAAATCGTGACTGTTTTCATGTCATAATTTTACCATTTCGGACATGAACATGCAAGCCGAAATGCCGTCATCTCAGTGCTTTCAGACGATTTTAGGAGCGAGATTCTGCCTTGGGATTTTAGGGGCAATAACCTGCATGCCACGCATGAGAAAGCTATATTGCTCAGCCGTTATTTCGGCTAATTCTGTTCTTGTTCTCGGCCATTGAAAACGCCCGGCTTCTAAGCGCTTGTACACGAGCAAAAAGCCATCACCTTCCCACAACACACCTTTAATCCGGTCGGCACGCCTCCCACAAAAGAGAAACAGATCGTGCGTTCGCAGTTCCTTGCCGTAATGGTCCTGGATGACGGCACACAAACCATCGATCCCTTTGCGTAGATCCGTATAGCCCAACGCCAAATAGATCTTCCCCTTCGCCTGGTAATCGTTTAACACTTCAATGCCTCAATAACTGCAGCGATACTCTCACGACTGGCTCCGGCGGGTATCTCGACTGCTAATTCGCCGAGGCGGATGCGGATGGCGTCACAGGATGTGTGATTCTCCTGAGCGGGAGCGGGTAAAGCGGCAAACTGCACGGCTTCATTCGATTCCATAGAAGCAAGGCGCTTCTCTAGGGCTTGCATCACTTGCTTCTGGCGATAATGGTAGGTGGACACGGAATAATGACGTAATCGGCACCATTCCTTGATCGTTATGCCCTGGGCTTTTCGTTGGCATATGTCCTCATACCATTCGTTCAAGATTCCGTTTCTTTGCATGCGAGCTAGACTTGTACTCATGTTCGACTCCGGGGTTGCAGATTTTAAGAGGTGTTAAGACCTCTTGCGACATCTTAAGAACCACTAAGACATCGCAGCTTACCCTATTATCACCGATGATCTTCTGTCGGAAAAGGCGCGGTCAGGTTTGACGCTTACGGAAAAGGCGCGGTCAGGTTTGACGCTTACTCTTCATCCAATTTATTGCGATGATTCTTCTCGCAGCGATACGCAAACGCATGCGCGAGACGGAGCTGACAACAAAGTACAGTGTGACTCAGTTGCTGTGGGAGCTTGAATCCCTCACGACGATCCAATATTCCGGGCGGTACAAGAACAAGCTTAGCGAGGTCACGAAGGCTCAGCGGGAAATCTTTGAGGCATTCCAGGTCGACATTCCGGATTGAGCGCCCCTTACTGATCTCATGGTTATAAAGTAGGCGGGAATTTAGGTTTCTGCGGATGAGCTTTCCATGATTATTTCCTTAATTCTTCTGAAACAATGAGTGTATCATCTCTATTTACTATGAAAAATAAGAACAAAAGTGTCATTATTCCAGCAATTACTGCAAAAATAATAAGAAATAATTCATTAAAACCTAAACGAATCAGTGTTTTTCGCAGAATCAAAGCTATGAAAGTACAAATTAAAATTGAAGCACCTACTTTTCGAAATAACCATTTGCATATTTGATTATTAATATATTTTTGGTTTACGAATATCTGTAAAAACAACGTTGATAGTATCATAATGATCATATATGAAAACCCAGCACCTTTTAGCCCATATATATTAATCAGAACTGGCGTTAAAGTTATAGTTAAAGTAACACTACCAATACCCATAATATTATTTATTCTAGTATTTCCGCAAGCTAAGGCGAATTCAAATGGAATAACTTGCATTGCTAAAAACATTGCACCAATTATTAGCATTTTAGCCGATTGCATCGCTAAAATTGTAATTTCTTTGTTTTGAGTCCACAATAGGATTAGTTCTTCAGAAAAAACACACATAAATGAACCAATCGCAGTAACTAGCGTGGTCATAGAATTGTTTATGGCAATATAATTTCTTCGTAATGAAACGAGTTTCTTCAAACTATAATCTCTGGTAAATCTTGTAAATGCTACTATTGAAATAGCAGATGCAAATACATACATCAAACTTGCCGCAGTATATGCAGTATTGTAACTCCCTAACTCAATAAGTGATAATTCCCTACTAATTATTAGCTTGTCAACTTGTGTACTTATCGTGGCAATAACCGAAACTCCCATAATGCCAATTGAAAATCTTAAAACATCTTTTGAAAGATAAAAATCAATTAGCCTCCATTTCAACTTCACGTTCAGTAAAACAATTACTAACTTTCTAGATACAATCACAAATAAAAAGTCAGAAATTACATACCAAAGAAAAAAGTAGAAAACATTTATATTTACGAATATTAACAGTAAAGTAGCGCCCACGTATTTCAATAATGTCCAAAAGGTCTGTACAGCATTTGCTAAAACTTGATACTCAAGTCCAAACATGCCACCTTGATATAAATGGGCCAACATTTGGAACGCAATTGAAAAACCCATCAATTGTATTGTAGAGATTATTTCAGCTTGGTCTAATTTTCCAATAGAAAGCCAACTAGAAACTAAAAAAGTAGCCCCAAAATAACAAATCATTACAATTATTATTCCAATTATTATATATACGAATTCTATCGACCGTAGGACTGAATATTTTATGTTGCGACTTTCAGGACTATCATCTCCAGATGCAAATTCCCTTCTTAAAGTTTTTGATAAACCTAATCCTAATATGGACAATATGCTTTGCAATGTAATGAAGAAAGTAACAAGACCATATGCTTCCTTTCCTAAATACTTCAAATAAACGGGAACAAAAACTAATGATGCTATCATTGCCCATGTTCTACCTATTATATTAGATATTAAATTTATACGAGTGTTACGAGTAGTTAGTATACTTATCATAATCTCGCGCCTTAATAAAGTTTATAATGGGGATATATAGATTTATGATTTCTTACCCATACCGATAATTCTTTCACCATAAACTCATAATCAGGAATTATATAATCAAAATCAAAATTTGTTCGAATAAGTGACTTATCAGAAACCAATCCATCAACGGGGGTAATGCTAATTTTATCATATCTAAAATAATGATTAAGTAAAACTAAGAGCTCATATTTACTAATTGAATGATCCGGAACCGCATTGCATAAGCCATAAGCTTTATCGATTGAAGCTGCCTCTATTGTTTTTGCTAACTGTAGTGTAGTTTGGCCTGTCCATATTGATTTCGTATATCCATTCAAACTAGCATCTTGTTTCATAAACCAATTCAATAAGCCAATACCATTTTCACTAATATCTGGCCCGATAATAGAATTTCGAAGTGTCAAATTTTTAGTATCATGTATTTCTCCAAGCGCTTTACTTCGATCATAAAAAGTTTTCCCATCCGGAAAATCATATTCGGAATAACCTCCGCGTTTGCCTGAAAAAACGCAATCTGTACTCATATGAATAATTTGAGTAGTTGTATGATGTGTAATCTCAACAAGAAAGTGTGGTAAATATGCATTCAAATAAACAGCGTTTGCTTTATATCTATCGGCATCATCATTTAGAATTCCTATACAATTAATAACCGTGTCAAACTTTCCGTTTCTTACAATATCTTCCAACATCATACTGTCGGTAGCATCGCCTACTATGCTATTTACAAATCGCGATTTTTTTCTTGCAAAGCCTGTCACATCATGGCCTTGTTCTTTAAGATATAGTGAAATCATATGACCTGCCATTCCGTTACAACCCAAAACTAGAAATTTCATTATTATCCTCTCCAAGCTTTTAACTCATACTTTATATAATCAACTGTAAGTAGCTTGTCTTTTAATTCATTGACAGTTAATATTTTTGTATTATCAGAATTGTACTCAGTCGCCTCTGTAATGTTTTGTGACCCTTCTTTTAAGTATCGATTGTAATTTAAATCTCTATTATCCGCAGGTATTCGGTAAAAGTTTCCCAAGTCCAATGATTTAGCAGTTTCTTCCCTAGTCATTAATACTTCATACCTTTTTTCACCATGACGTGTCCCTATTGTCTTTATCTCATTGTCTGCTTCAAATAATTCCTTAATAGCAATAGCTAAATCTCCAATATAACAGGAAGGAGCCTTTTGAATCATGATGTCACCAGTTTTAGCGTTTTCAAATGCATATAGAACTAGATCCACAGCTTCTTCTAAAGACATAATATATCTTGTCATCATAGGATCTGTAACAGTTAAAGGTACACCGTTTTTTATTTGTTCAACAAATAGTGGAATAACTGAACCTCTACTCGCCATCACGTTTCCGTATCGCGTTCCACAAATAAGGGTTCTGTCTTCCGAAACCGTTCTTGACTTGGCTACGAATGTTTTTTCCATCATGGCTTTTGAAATACCCATTGCGTTAACAGGATACGCAGCCTTGTCTGTAGAAAGACATACAACTTTTTTTACACTAGCGTTAATAGCTGCAGTAAGCATATTATCAGTTCCTAAAATATTTGTTTTAACTGCTTCAATTGGGAAAAACTCACACGAAGGAACTTGTTTAAGTGCTGCTGCGTGAAAGACATAATCGACACCATTCATTACATTGTTTAGACTACAAATGTCCCGAACATCACCAATATAGAATTTAATTTTTGGCGCTATAGATGGAAACTTTACTTGATACTCATGACGCATATCATCTTGTTTTTTTTCATCTCGCGAAAAAATTCTAATTTCTTGAATATCCGTTGTGATAAACCGATCAAGTACGGCATGACCAAATGAACCTGTTCCACCGGTTATTAATAAAGTCTTGTATTTAAACATCATTGCACCTCTGAGTTTCTAAAAATTTTTAGGTTTAAGTTCGTTATAAACTCATTGACGATAATTGTTGCATCTTTAACATTGCAAACATCATCAATTATAGTCGCTGATGATATTCTAAATTTGACTTTCAAAAAGTTACTCATAAACTTAATAGCTCTTTTAAAGAACAGTTGTAGAATGTAAATCAATGTCATAAAATAATTCTTCTTGTTTTTCATGCAAGGTTTGACAAAGTCCCAACAATCTGTATTCATCACTATCATTCTTGCATATAGTTTTGAATAATTGAATTTTCGTCTAAGCTCATTGGAGTCTAGTCTCTTCAATACTTCAAGACACGAATGTGCCCATATTGATTCTCCTGTCCAAATCTTTGGGATCTCAGGAATCCATTCATTACTAATACCTTTTGGTAATTGCGTTACGGTTTCTATTTGAGCTTTGTGCTGACCACGCGCACCCATTCCACCAGCACTATAATAGCTAGTTCCACTAATAATAATTGGCAATCTAAGTATGTGGTATTGATTTATCACGGTGCTCAATGCTACAGCATTAGCCATATCAGGGCTAGCTCCTGGAAAGTATTTCCCGAATTTAGTTTTAACTTTATCAAGTGTATCTTTGGAAATCACACCATGATAAGTCTTTGGAAGATTTAACAACTGTCCCCCTTCTCGTAAACATTTGTGAAGTTCATGTTTAGGATTGAGTGTGATGAATTTTGACTCAATCCTAGGAATAATAAGACTAGGAAATTTGAATACCCGATACTTTAAATCCGGCCATGAATAGCTTGCAGGTGCAAATATTACGCCTTCAGAATTATTGTTTTTCATCCAATCAACAACATCAAGCAACCAGGGAGTCACACTATCGTCATCTCCAACAAAACATACATACTCACCAGTCGCCTTTTCGAGGGCTAATTCACTATTTTCCGTCTGTGAAATACTGGTGCTTCCTGAGTAAAAATACTTAACATTCTCAAATTGATTCAGCTCTAAAAATTCAATAATTTCCTCGTTATTATCACTGTTGTCTTGAATTATAATTTCAGTTAAACTTGAATCTAATTGAGTTAGCGCTTTAATACAATATCGCAGGTATTTATATCTATTTTTAGTCGGTATAATAATACTCAATAAGTATTTCACTTATATCTCCTTTGAGGTTCTCGTTTAAACGACTGACCATACCAGCACTGATCCTCGTGCCCCACAAAGTTTTTATAATATCCCCTCTACACGACGGACATAAAAATCCTCACTAGGTAATCTCTAACAAGGCTTCCTCAACGCTAATTTCTCTCTTTTAGTAGCGCTGGATGATAGCTGTTTCAAAGGTCAATGTCAAAAGCTTAGGCATCTTTAGCTCCACTTTGCCAGCTCGCGCCACTAGCTTGCGTGTGTAATGCCCTGCGCGGATATCTTTGCCAGCAACCGTACATTCGTTCGTAACGACGAGCGTTCGTGAGTCGATCAGCCTCCTCGTCCAGAAGAGTGTTCAGTGTATCTTCCACACTCAGACAGACAAGCTAGTTTAACTTTTTTATTATCGCACCACCATTCAAGTACTGTCAAATAATGTTCGCAACTTTGAACTCTTGTATTATCCTCAGTAGTAGTTGTTCTTTCAGCGAAGGGGATACCCCCTTCACTGAAAATCGGTTTGATCCGTGCTGCTAGGCATCGAGTGGTGGGATCTCTGAGATCGATTGTTCACTTAGATAGAGCTAGATTCAGCAATTATTATAGAAAAACAGCGATCAAGCTACAGTGATACCATCAGTTTTATGTAATTAATCAAATTTGACTCTTACTGCGACAAGGGTACGATTAAAGCTACAATTAATCTAAATTTCTTATCTGAACAAAGATACAAAGTTATTTGGATCTTCTTGACCAAGAATTGAGTGATCAACCGTGCTATCAGCGTAAGCGTCAAACCTACCGGCGGTTTTGCCTACCGACACACTAAATTCGTTAGTTTTTAGCTGAAATTTTTGAAATAGCTTGGTGTCAATTCAGCATTTTTATCGGTTTTGCCCGTAGCGCGCAGTTTAGCCGCCTCGTCGAGGGCGAAGACAAAGTACCTGTAAGGATCAACGCCGGTTTCTTTGGCGGTCTCGACAAGTGAATAAAGGATAGCGCTGGCGTTTGCTCTCCTAAGTGTGTTAGCAAAAAGGAGCGAGGGGGCCTTCAGCGGCCGAGATTTCCATATGGTACAATTAGATTAGCCTGGAGAGTAATAGCCTATTGTGGTTAAATGGAAATAAAGTTAGTATTCAGCTATAGGTTAATTATAAGAATAGGCATGGAAAGCATGAGAAAGATTTCGGCCTGTCACCCACGCATTTGAACACTGTTCGGTGGCAAGGAATGAGTTATGTATAGATTTTTTTTAAAAAGAGTATTAGATTTCTTATTTGCATTGTCATGCTTAGCTTTGTTAAGCCCCTTGATAGTCACTCTTTCAATTCTAATTTTTATCTTTCACGGACACCCCATATTATTTGTTCAAAGAAGAGTAGGTTGTGGAGAAGTGATATTCAATATGTATAAATTTAGGAGCATGACCAATGAAAGGGATAACGAAGGTAATTTGCTTTCCACTAACCTAAGGGTTACTAAGTTAGGTAATTTCTTGAGGAAAACATCGCTTGATGAACTGCCAGAGCTATTTAATATTTTGAAAGGAGAGATGTCTTTTGTAGGACCTAGACCGCTTTTGGTAAGCTATTTACCCTATTATGAAGAAAATGAAAGAAAACGACATCTTGTGAGGCCAGGACTTACGGGTTTGGCTCAGGTTAAGGGCAGGAACAAAATGACTTGGCGTGAGAGATTTAGGTATGACATTCAATATGTTGAAAATATCTCTTTCCTTTTAGACCTAAAGATTATCTTATCAACGGTAATTAATGTACTGACTAAAAAGAATGTTGCCGATGCGGGTGAGGTTAAAACGGATAAGTTTGGCGATTATCTGTTGTACAATGGATACAGGTATCGTTCCTTTGATAAAGAGCGAGAGTATGAAAGATATCTCAGGGAGCATGGGCTGAATATGAGTGATTATGAAATACGTGAAATCAGTTATTCGTTACTTATCCCGTACGAAGATGAACTAAAGAAAATGTTTACCCTCAACACCTATGCATTCCACTATCCTGATAAGGAAGTGGATGTTGGTTTTATAGATGAAAATTTTAAAAAATTATATTCATATCTTGAAGAGAATAATACATATTTCATAGCAGCTTTTGATGAAGACAAGATAGTAGGCTATGTTTGGCTATATCAGAGACCCTTCATGACACACAAAAGGATGATTATTAATTCTTTTTTTGTGGTTGAGGAGTATAGGTCTCATGGGATTGGCAAAGCTTTATTAGAAGCTGCATGCCAGAAAAGCATAGAAGTAAATTGTATGGAAATAGCAACACATTACGCTACTGTCAATCAGCGTGCTGGAAAATTCTACTTGAATAATGGTTTTTTTGAAACTAGAGTAGAGGTTGTAAAAAAACTGTAGGTGTCTCGTGCATAAAGAATTGGGTAGTAATTTTTGGATTAGTGAAGATTATTTCTCCGACAAGACATACGATGAACAATCCATCCTTAGAGCTCTTGGATTTGGTAGTTTTAATTCTTTTTTGTTTAGTACTTGTAGGCAGGCTATTAAGTTTTGTCTCAGGGATTTCGTTTCAGACCAGAAAAAAGCTCTAATACCTGAGTTCACTTGCCAAAGTGTTATTACTTCTTTTCTGCAAGAAGGATTCGAGTTGGATTTTTACTCAACGGATAAAAATCTCCATGTTTCCTCAAGTCAACTCAACAAACTACTTAACAAGTGTAATGCAGATGTCCTGCTTATCCATCCGTATTTTGGGTTCGATACGCTAATTGTAGATGAGGAATTTGCAACAAGAGCAAAGGTAATTTTTGATCAAACCCAATGTCAGTATTCTAATTTCTTTTACAATTTTGCTGATTATACTGTCAGCAGTCTGAGAAAATGGGCTTGCGTTTTAGATGGTGCAGTAGCCGCAAAAAATGGCAGTTTCAACCAAGAATTTAGTTTTCCGGTTGACAAGGAATTAGAGAATCGGATGTTAGAGGCTAGTCATTTGAAAAGTCTTTACATGGAGCTTGATTTAGGCGATAAACAATCTTTCCTAAAACTGTTTTCAGAGGGATCTGAATTAATTCGTTCCCGTAATTACCTTTACCGTATGAGCGACAAGTCAAAAATCGTTCAAGAATACTTGGACATTGATCTGCTCATCAAAAGACGCAGAGCAAATTTCACGTCTTTACTAGATTTTGATTGGTCTCAAATTGGTCAGCCGATCTTTTCTATTTTAGAAAGTAATGTAACACCACTGTATTTCCCAATCTATTTGCATGTTGAGCGAAGCAAATTCCAGCGATATTTAGCAGATCATAATATTTATGCTCCCATCATTTGGCCGAAGCCAACCTATTTCGATAACGGGAAGCTGTCTGCTACTACGCAATGGATATATCGACAAATAATTTCTATACCCATAGATCAGAGGTATGATTCCACTGATATGGATAGGGTAAAACAAGTGATAAGTTGCTATGAGAAATAATATTGAAAAGAGAATTTTAATCCTAGGGGGTGGTATTAATCAGTACCCTTTCGTCAAGGCAGCCCACGATTTAGGGCTATACACGATTCTATGTGATCGAGATGAGAGCAATATGTCGCTAGCACTGGCAGACAAGTTTTATCCCGTCAGTATCATTGATAAGGAAGCGATTCTAGCACTAGCAATTAACGAAGAAATTGACGGCATTATCTCAAGCTCTGAACCCGGCATGCATGCTGTATCGTTTATAGCCAGCGAGCTGCATTTGCCTTCAATTTCGTATGATTCATTTTTAACATTAGTCAGTAAAGCTAGGATGAAACAGTTTCTTGAAAAGAACGGTTTCAATTATCCTAATTATTTGTTAGCCGATTTTAATTATAGTTTAAAAGAAATTGAAGGCTGGGTTGAGAGATGGAACGGTCGTTTAATCGTCAAGCCTATTGATTCCTCTGGTAGTAGGGGCGTGAGTCTGATAGATGATTTATCAGATCTAGAACAATCCATTACTGTGGCCTTAAGCTGCTCAAAGACTAAACAATTCATTATCGAAGAGTATATAGAACAAAAATATGACTTCATGGTTGGGGGCGACATTTTTGTACTGGATAACAGAGTGGTTTTTTGGGGAATAATGGATTCTATGCGAGATCTCAGCATTAATAGTTATGTGCCTACGGGAACGAGTTATCCTTCGAGTATTACTGAAGATGAAATGCGTCGAGTCAAGAGAGAGATTGAAAGGGTCATCGACTTAATGGAAATAAACTTCGGCTCATTTAACATTGAAATTATGTTTGATCATGCTCAGCGTATATACATTAATGAGATTAATCCAAGAAATGGTGGTAATAGCATTCCTGAACTTTTACTAGATGCAACGGGTTTCAATTTTTACATCAATATGTGCCTCGGAGCCTGTGGGCTGCTGCATTATGAGGGCGAAGCCCTTGTTTGTGTGGATAAGTTTTGTGCAACGCATGTGATTCATTCAAGAAATGATGGGATCTTTCAAAAACTTGTCATTAGTGATGATATTATTGAAAACATTACTAAAATTGACATGGAAATAACAGAGGGTGAGTATGTACATCGATTCACCGATGCCACGAAGAAACTAGGCATTATGTTTCTTACTTTTAAAAGTGCTGATGAAATGAAAAACAAACTTTTGCACATTAATGAATATCAAAAAGTTGTCTTATGTTGTTGATTTTATTCCTAACCTTCTATTGCACTGTTAATGCTATTTCGGCGAGGATTTGTTTGTATAACTTATTGTAGTCATTTGCAATTTTTTTCCACGAGAAGATACTAGCATGAGATAAGCAATTCTCAGATATCGTCTGGTAATTGTTTATGATTAATTCTATAGCATCAGAAATGCCGCTAGGGCTCCTTGAATCTACAGAATATCCAACTAGACCCTCGGGGAACAACCCATCAAAACCTTGACCCTTAGAGTAAATAATAGGGAGTCCTTGACTCATGGCCTCCGCATAGACCAAGCCAAATGTTTCATGGTGAGAAGGCATCACGAAAATATCGCTATTTCTGTAATACTGTAATAGTTTCTCTCTAGGTTGTTGTTCAACATAGACTGTATGAGTGTCAGACATAATATTCCTAAACTCTTTCTCGTCCGAAACACTTCCAACTAATGTTAAATTGATCTTCCATCCCTTTTTACGTAATAATGTAAGAGATTTTTGAGTTGTTCCAATATTTTTATTTTTATTAATCGTTCCAATGTACAATATGTCAAGCTTTTTATTAGAAAATTTTGCTCGTACTTCATCGTAATCAATAACTGGAGTATTTCGGTGCCAGTAGTCATTAATTCCGTTTGGAATTATGTAAGTTTTACTCAACAATTCGTCTTTGTACCTTTCGGGTATATATTTTGCAAATACCTTTTTACAATACTCAGTAGATAAAAAAACGATTGCAGAAGAATTAATCATATATTTGATACCCATAGTACGAAGGTGTGGAAAGTAGCGAAAGAATAAATTTACATCAGTATTTCTAACAGAAAGAATATACTTTGTATCATTTCTCTGGAAAAATCGGTACGCAACAGAACCATTAGTAAATAAGAAATGAGCGTGAATCAAATCGATTTTATTATCGTAAAAATATGATGAAATTGCCTTAAACGATTTCTTCGATTTGTGATTAAAGAAAAAACGATCAAATTTTGAAAGCGAATAGAAATTTATTACTGACTCCTCTGAGTTGTAATAGTCGTCTTTGTTGTTTATAACTATCGCAAAGTGTTTGGACTTCCCATCATTTGAGTTACTTTCATTGAGGGCGTTCAATAGTTCGCCATATAGCTTGGTATGATGATAATCATTAGTCAAGTGTAAAATCATTATATCCCAAAAATCTCCGTAATTTTCTAGCAAGGGGAGCGAAATAGACTAGAACTGAATGAGGGTATTCATCCGGCTGTCTTGGTTCTCTTTCAAGCATTTTTTGGAATTCTTGTATTGAGACTCCCATTGATTTCGCTATATATTCCATGTCATCAAACAGCATTTCCTCTGATTGGTAAGGAGGTCTTTGTAATTGCTTAAGTGCTTCACTCCTAGTCATTTGTCCAGACACAATCATACTGGAGAAATGTGACTTCCTCTTGTCTACACCGAACTTAACGGGTAGATAATAGCATTGTATGAATCTAGTAAGTCTAGATTCATAATGTTTACCGCCGTAGTACTCATATCCGCAAAAATCCTTTAAATCTATGATCGCTTCCGATAAGTTGTAGTTAATATAATTTAAAGGAGTGACGGTCTTATACGAGGAAAAGTATTTTCTAAAAACGTAATGATCAAGGATTGAGGATAGTTGATCCCAGTTGATTGTTTTATTCCCGAATTGTTTGTGGACACTCTTTATATGCTTTTTATCCGCAAAAGGTATTTGTGTATTATTTCTACGCAATATGCTTTCTAGAGAAAAGTTCGATCCACATAGAGAATATGCAATTTTTTCTCTCTTAATAAGTTTAGAAATTGCTTTTTGAATTATACTATCTTGTACCCCTGCTGGGTTTGGTAAACTAGCTTCAAACATTGATCTGATTAAATCAGAGTATTGATCTGGATCAGGTGAAACTCGTACTAATCTAGTATCAGTTTTTTTACAAATTCGTTCAATATTTTTCTTGGCCAGATCTGTATCAAAACCATCATCTAAATGTATGCCAAGCATTCTAAGTTTATATTCATAACCCATAAAAAGAACATAGCTACTATCTAAGCCACCACTAATGCCCACTACACAATCGTAGTCTTTATTCTTTCCCTCTTCCTTAATGCGACTTAATACATTTAGCCACATTTGCATTCCATTAGAGTTCGGATGGTATTCGTTCGGCATACGTTTGATAGCATCGTTACAATAATTACAGTTCCCATCCTTGTCAAATTGAATTGATGAATCATTATAATCATCCATCACGCACCTATTACAAATAATCATTTGCTATTCTCTCCCATTTAAAAAATATGTAGTGATTCCCGCGATTGCAAGAACGCGGATTTATCCATAACCTAGAGTCGTAATAACCATGCGGGATTACCGGATACAATAGAGGTCACTACAATGAAAAGAATAATCTATGTTGGGAAGGATGTCCACCGGAACAGTTACACAGTGTTGCTGTGTCGAGCCGAGCTTTAAAGAAGAGGATTAGATTTTTGGTTACATGCGATTATTGCCTTCTGTATTGAGTGCGAAACTGGTTCGTGTAACGTATTTGTAGGTGTAGTAGAAAAAGAAGAGATTCCACCCAAATCTGCTAAAGTAAAAAACAGCACAGCTTTAGCAGCAAACAAAGGAGGAATCTCATGAACATCATACAGGAAAGGATGGAGAACTTCATCCTAGATTTTTTCGGATTAGACATGCTTGAGCTAGGACTNNCAGTTGGAGCTTGAGATGCTAGACGAGACGCTGTTTAAAACGCCATCGATCCGTCCGGGGTGGAATGTCGTACGTAAAGCCCCTCGCACGCTCGTAACGCACTATGGGACACTTGAGTTCACGCGGCGGTATTACCATCACGCGCAGACAGGTGCCCGAGCCCATCTGGTGGATGAGCTGACGGACATAATACGTTACGGGCGCGTGGAGGCGGGGCTCGCTACGGATCTTTGCCGATTGGCGAGCGAATGCTCTTACCGACGGAGCACCGAGATCGCCTGCGATGGGGCGGTGAGCCGTCAGACTGTGATGCAGACGTTACGAAAGCTTCAGATCCCTGAGGTTGCGACGGACAAGATCAAGAGCGATGTTCCAGAGATTCACATTCAGGCGGATGAGGACCACGTCACGATACAGACGAAACCGTCCCGACGAAAGAAACAGAAGGGAATGGTCAAATTGGCTGTATTACATGACCCGATTGAACAGCAAGGCAATCGTCGGTACATTCCCTCTAAGTACTCGATGCCGGGACGCCAAGAGAGCAATGAGCGTTACTGGGAGCGTATTCTAGACAAGATCTATGAACGCTATGGAGACCTTGGCGCCCGCCCTGTGTACATCCATGGAGACGGTGCTCCGTGGATTAAGACCGGGGGTCGAGATCATTCCGAACAGTCGGTTTGTTCTCGATCGGTATCACTTGGAGAGAGCGTTACATGCTGCCTGTAACCGCTACAAGGCTCCCTCTCATTGGCGCACGTTGCGGGAAGCACTTAAGAAGCTAGACCTGCCGAAGCTCGTCGAGACGCTCATGACCTGCGGACGAGAGGGTGTTTGTTCGTATGAGACGGCGAGGACGACGATCTATTACCTTGTCAACAATTGGGAAGGCATTGAGATTACGAAAGACCCGAACGAACGTCCTGGAGCCAGCTGTGCTGAAGGGCTTGTAGGACACCTCCTAAGCGATCGCTTGAGTCGACGCCCACTCTCTTGGTCACGAGAAGGGGTCACACAAATGGCTGCCCTTAGAGCGTTCATAAGCAACGGCGGCACGGTCTCCTCAGAGATGCTGCGAATACAACCAAAGAACACTAATGATCTTCCGGCAAAAAAGAAGATCAACTTAACCACGTACCGGTACTGCCCTAGGCCCTCAGATGCATTAAAAGCTACCAAAAGAGGGACACCGCTCTATCGGTTATGTAAAGCCATCACGAATGGAGGTATGGGTGGACTGATCTCGTAGTTCTTGCCAAACCTACAACAAGTTGACACGGTCGCGAAACTGTACTTGGCAAAAATTGCTAAGCGTGTAAACTATCCTGAGAGAAGCATACACTTTCTTTGTGGTTTTGAAGCAAGCTTTGTCGGCTATTCGCTTTACCATGAGATGAGAGCCTCCGGCCTAGGGTATGTAAATTTGGCACCGTCCACCATGCTACAGTATCCCGGTCATGGGATTAAAACGGATAAGCGTGATCCGGATCATATCGCCAAGAGTTTGGCCTATGGCACCTATCGAGCTGTCCATATACCGACAGCGGAGGATTAGCAGACACGAGATTACATTCGGATGCGCAATGATCACCAGCTTGCACTCAAGTAATTCAAACAACAAATCAGCGTCTTTTGCATGCGCTTAGGTAAACATTACGAGTCTGGTCGCACCAAGTGAACACTGGCTCACCTTCATTGGTTGAGAGTCCTGACGTTACCTGCGTTGCACCGCGAGATACTGGACGAATACCTGACGACGTATGAAACGACCACAACCCGAATCCGGGCCTTTGATCAACGGATTGAAGAGTTGGCATTTACGGATCGTTACCACGAGCCGGTAAAACAACTAGTGCTACGCCGGTTACCTCGGTTTGACACCGAGCGAAATCGAGCGGCGATACAACGAGACGAGGGAGTATCACGCGCGCGGGCAATTCTCAGATGCGAACACTACTGGTGGAAGCTGCCCATTCAATTGTTCGATGTCAAATTGGGTACGGATCTAAAGCGTTACGGAAACGCCAAGAAGGAATTTCCCCTCAGGTCATTGCCACTTAGATCAAGCCAACGAGCGGTTACGACGTAATTTTTATCAAATGATGATACGGGGAAAGAAATATAACGTGGCGATTGTGGTGATCGCGTGTGAGCCCGCTTGTTTTATCTTGGGGATGGTGAACGGTCGCGCGACCGACAGGATAATCTCAGCACCATAAAGGAAGGAAGATTGATTGAAGGATAGGGTAACCCTGAGGGCGTCTTCAAGGGTTTTGACAACCGACAAGGTCAAAGTCATTTGCGTGTAACCTATGCTGACACATGATACATGTGATTCGCGCTTCCAGAAAGCAAGACTTCCGGCGGACCATTTGCCTGCGGTAAGTCGAGAGACCGAATCCGCGTATAACAGAGTGGCCAATGCCGGGACACGGTGAGCAAAACCTTTGAAAGCGCCCTCAACGATAGAAGGAGAGAGAATAATCAAACGAGGCAAAACACCGCTTGACAAACGGTCACTATTACGAAACCAGCTGTAATGGCGCGCACCTTAAGTAAGCCCGTGAGTGACTTTGGGCAATAATCAAAATGAGACAACTAAAACACGGCCTGGTGAATCAGCATTTCAGTTGAGATTTAAGCAGTGATTTTTTCGACTGTTACCTTATATCCGAGCGCCTCTATTTTCTTTTTGTTTCGTCTTAATATCCCTTGATGATCTCTCTCGGTGAAATAATCGGCACCTAGGTCGTGGTACGTACTCCCATCTCGTATCATGAAATAGCAAATTTCCAAAATCGCTCGGGCGACTGCAACCGTCGCAATTTTTGCACCACGTCTTGACGCAATACGCTGATGCAAGGCACTAAGGTAGGTGGTCTTCGTGTTCCCCGCGGCACGTGCACACTGAACTAACGTTTTTTTTAATGTCGGATTGCCATTTCTGGTTCTTGAGCGTTTCCTTTTCCCTGCACTCTCATTTTGACCGGGACTTACACCTGCCCATGAAGAAAGATGTTTGGCACTCTTGAACTGGCTCATATCTGTACCAATTTCGGCAAGAATCACTTCCGCCGATTGCTTGCCAACGCCGGGAATCGCATCGAGGGCCTCAATAAGTGCTGTGTTATCTTGTTGACGTGCTTCAACTTCTGCGTCCAGCTCATCGATTTGTTGACTCAGGTATTCAATATGTCCCAGCATCATTTGCAGCATCTTCTGTTGATGGGGCTGGATTAAACCCTGCAACGCTTTCTCCAATTCAGGTCTCTTCTTCTTCATGGTGCCAACGGCCAATGACGCAAGTACTTGTTCATTTGTCTCACCCTTGGCAATCGCGCGAATCATTTCCATCCCTGATTTCGTGCTCAAATGGCTCGCTACAGAAGACAGTTTGATATTGGCTCCTTGCAAGACCTTATCGAGACGATTGTACTCGCGGGCTCGCTCTTCAATAAGGCTGA
>MTKW01008717.1_pt1 | contig 18518 bp, 21 predicted proteins | sample 1042761 | NCBI WGS metagenome assembly MTKW01 (sample SAMN06205366, study PRJNA360243) | anaerobic digester metagenome | biome: Wastewater treatment plant; feature: Anaerobic digester sludge; material: sludge; isolation source: anaerobic digester fed with sludge from wastewater treatment plant ... | reverse complement strand
GAGCCGGCGTGCCGGTTCTGGCTCACGCGCCCGGCGCCGATCCGGCTGCCGTGACCTTCGATGCGCTGCAGGCCTCGAAAGCGCGCGGCGTCGACGTGCTGATTCTCGATACGGCCGGTCGCCTCCACAACAAGAAGAATCTGATGGAAGAGCTCGCCAAGATCAACCGGATTATCGGCAGAGAAGCTCCGACCGCGAATGTCTATTCGCTTTTGGTGCTCGATGCGACGACCGGACAAAACGCCGTGAAACAGGCCGAAGCATTTGCCGAAGTCGCCGACATCAACGGTATCGTGTTGGCCAAACTCGACGGCAACGCCAAAGGTGGTGTCGCTCTCGCGGTCACGGAAGCGACCGATGCCCCTGTCGTGCTGGCCGGTCTCGGTGAGGGAATCGAAGATCTGGAAGACTTCAACGCCGATCTTTTCGTACGTTCACTGTTGCCGCTACCGGAAGAGCTATAAGCAGTAATCCACAAATCGGCTACTTAATAATCAAAAAAAAAAGTAAAGTGAAATTTAAGACTTACGATCAATCCGCAGAATCTTCTTAACGAGCCTGCCTGCCCGTTCCGACCAGAACGAAAACCAGGGACGAAGATCGTCTTTGGCAAACAACGCCTCGGTGACGCGTACGCCTTTTTCCTGCTGCTTGATCTCTTTTCTCGTCAGTTGACCTGTCCTTAGATAGGCGCGCTTGGCAAAAAAATCATCGTACTCATAACAAAAGGCCTGCCCCAGATCTTCCTCCATTATTAAAGGTGGCACCGGTTCACCTTTCATATCCCGATAACAGACGTAAGGCATATTGATACCACAGGCATCGATCATGGAGTTGAAATTCGTCGTCCGCGTATTGATCTCGATCAGATAGAAGTCGTTCGTGCCTTCTTCTTTTTTGAATTCGATCTCGGCAAACCCACGCCAGCCGATCGCTTCGAGAAAGGCTGCACCTATTTTATGGAGCTCCGGCACGTGTTTTTGTACGATGAATGTGCTGGCGCCGAAGTTGATCGGCCACTGGCGTTTCTTCTGACAAGTCAACGCGTGACTGACAGCACCATCTTGCCCGACGTAGGCATCGTACGTATACATATGGTCGTCAAAGCCTTTGATGATGCGCTGAACCTGCCCGCCGAGGCCGGCCTCCCGCATAAGCGTTCGCTTTTCTTCCAGTTCACTGTGATCGGCGACGATAAACACTTTGCAGCCGAAACGGCGGACAAATGAGGTCGAATCATCCGGTTTGATAATGCACGGATAGCCGATCTGATCTTTCACCGTTTCCAGTAAATCGGGCGCATCGAGTGCGACGGACGGCGGGATTCGCACGCCGTAACGGCGACACAGGTCGGCCGTCAACCGCTTGTCGCAGCAGGCCGTAAAGAGGCCTTTGGTCACTTGCGGAAAGACGAAATGCGCTTTCAGTTCGTCGAAGTATTCGTCGACGATGTGTACGTAACTGTCATGGGTCGGAAAAAGGAGCGGCTTTTCATCTTGCTTCTTTGCAAAATCTATCAAGGTATCGACGAGTCGTTTCGGATCCCCGCTTAAAGGCGGCAGCATCAGATGTTCCGCGCAGTACTTCGAGCGAAGACCGTATGCCTTCCGATCATAATCGGCCGCGACGACATGCACACCGGCTCTGCCTAAACTGCGCAGGGCGGAAAGTCCCGTGTAATAATTGACTCCGACGACGACGGCTTTCATTTGCATTCCTTCTCTCGATTTTCCAAGAACTAATACTTGATGCGATTTTATCATGTGGAAGTTACAGAAAACGTCTTGGGTTGAGTCTGTATCCACGGCTGTCAAGCAAAATGATTGACAGAGGGGGGATCACCTGTTAAAGTTGGCGTTGTGCCAAAGACTGTGGGAGAAAACATAGCCCGCTACGGGATGCTTCTAGACGTATACGGTGCGCTGTTAAGTGACAGCGGCCGGCAGGTCATGCATCTTTACTATAACGAAGACTTATCGCTCGCCGAAATCGCCGCCGAGCGAAAGATGAGTCGTCAGGCGGTGTCGGGAGCGCTCGCCAAACAGCGACGCCTCCTGAACGGTTTTGAAGCGGCACTGACCTTGATGCAAAAAGAATCGGACATGAAAAGCGGTCTCGACAAAGTCAGTCAGCTTTTAAAACATGGCCGCCTGCCGGAAGCGAGGCAGGAAGTGAACCGGCTGCGGCGGGCCTTGGCGGGGGATTAAATGGCGATATTTGAAGGATTGTCATCGAAGCTGACAGATATTACGACGAGGCTGCGCGGGAAAAGCCGGCTGACAGATCAGGACATCAAGGACATGATGCGCGAGATTCGTCTCGCCCTTTTGGAAGCCGACGTCAATTATCAGGTGGTGAAGGAATTCGTCGCCGATGTGACGGAGAAGAGCCGTGGCGAAGCGGTGATGAAGAGCCTGACGCCTGGCCAGATGGTCGTCAAGATCGTCAACGAAAAGCTGGTTGAGATATTAGGTGAGAGTGAGAGCAAACTGAATGTGTCGCCGACCGGCTTCACGATCATCATGCTCTACGGTCTGCAGGGTGTCGGTAAGACGACGACGGCGGCCAAGCTGGCTCTGATGCTTAAAAAGCAGGGTAAAAAGCCGCTTTTGACATCCGTAGACGTGCACCGTCCGGCGGCAGCCAAACAGCTCGCTGTACTGGCGGAGCAGATCGATGTACCGCATTACATCAAGCCGGAAGAAAAAAGCGCGGTCAAGATAGCGAAAGAGGCGGTCGAGCGAGGCAAGTATCTGCTCTGCGACACCTTGATCGTCGACACGGCAGGTCGTATGACGATCGATCAGGAGATGATGGATGAACTGATCGCGATCGGCGATGCCGTCAATCCGACGGAGCGTCTTCTGATCGTCGATGCGATGATCGGTCAGGAGGCCGTGAATGTCGCGATTGCCTTTAATGAAGCGATCGCGATCGACGGCTTCATCATGACGAAGCTGGACGGCGATGCGCGCGGCGGTGCCGCCTTGTCAATTCGAAAGATGACCGGCATTCCGATCAAGATGATCGCAACCGGAGAACGGGTCGAAGATTTCGAAGCGTTTCATCCGGATCGTCTTGCCTCGAGAATTCTCGGCATGGGTGACGTTCTAAGCCTGATCGAACGCGCCTCACAGGCAATCGATGAAGAAGAGGCGCAACGTGCCTACGAGCGTATGCGTAAGAACCAGTTCACCCTGGAGGATATGTTGACGCAGCTCGGCCAGGTTAAAAAGATGGGATCGATGCAGGACATGCTCGGCATGATCCCTGGGCTTTCCGGCAGACTGCCGGACGGCGAGATCGATGAGACACAGTTCGACCGCTTTCGCTCGATCATCCAGTCGATGACGAAAAAGGAAAGAGAAAACCATAAAGTCTTGAACGCGAGCCGCAGAAAGCGGATCGCGGCCGGTTCCGGCACACAGGTGTCGGATGTCAATCAGGTGATCAGACAGTTCGAGCAGATGCAAAAGATGATGAAGCAATTCTCCGGTAAAGGCCTCGGCAAGGGACTTTTACGAAAGCTCGGCCTCGGCTTCTAGAGATAAAAACATTGGGAATGAGCGTGACACACGCATAATCCGGATCCTTAGTGGATCAGAAAACACATCGCGGTTAAAAAAACCGCCGGGAGGAATAAATGGCAGTAAAAATCAGACTTAAGCGTATCGGCCAGAAAAAACAGCCGTACTACCGTGTCGTCGTCGCAGATGCGCGTTCACCACGTGACGGACGTTTCATCGAAGAGATCGGACATTACAATCCGCTCGCCGATCCGAGTGTATTCACGGTCGACGCGGAAAAAGTGAAAGACTGGATGAAAAAAGGCGCGCAGCCGACCGATACGGTGCGTTCACTGCTCAAAAAGAACGGCGTTCTGGAGTAGATCGATGAAAGACTTACTTGACACGATCGTGCGTCCGCTCGTCGACAACGAGGAAGTGATGCAGATTACGGAGCATCGCCGCGGGAATCAGACGATTTTGAATCTGAAACTCGCCTCGGAAGATATGGGCCGCGTGATCGGTAAAGGCGGCAAGCGTGCGACGGCGATCCGAAACATTATGAAGGCCAGAGCGTTTCAGGAACGCCGCAGGGTCTCGATCAACATCGGAGAATGATCAAGCGTTTTGCGATGTTCAAGGTCGTGTCCGCGCACGGTCTGAAAGGTGATCTGAAGTGCTTTCCGCTTTCGGAGAGCGTCGATCAATTGGCAGAGAAGGAACGGCTTTTTATCAGTGAGACTGATGAAAAGCCTGTTTTCCATTTACTGTCGGTGAAGCCGAGCGGAAAATTCAGACTGGTCAAACTGGCTGAATTGCGTTCGCGCGAGGACGCGGAAACGATCAGCGGCGAGATTCTCTATCTCGATCGCGACGCCGCTCCACCGCCGGAAGAAGGCACCTGGTTTCTGGCCGACCTGATCGGTTTTTCCGTGTATCTATTGGCGGAAGACGAAAGATCGTTTGTCGGCGTCATGCGGGAGATCGCGTTTCGTCCCGGACAGGATCTATTGGTCATTGAAAGAAAAGGGAAGAACGATCTGTTCCTGCCGGCTGTTTCGGCCTTCTTAAAAGACGTCGATACCGAGAAAAAGGAGATCGATGTCTTCTTGCCTGAAGGTCTAACCGAACTTTATGATTAGTCATGCTGTTTTCCGTACTGACGCTATTTAAAAAGCAGGTCGAAGACTGGCTTTCGCACAGCATTATGGGGCGCGCGATTGATGCCGGTCACTTTACTGTCGATGTCGTCGATATCCGTGACTTTGCGATTAACGACTACGGCAAGGTCGACGATCAGATTTATGGTGGCGGCACCGGCATGTTGATGATGGCGGAGCCGCTTTACCAGGCGACGACAACCCAAATCAAAAAGCACGAAGACCTGAACACTGAAGTGATCTTTCTTTCGCCGCGCGGCGAGACACTCAATCAACCACTGGTCGAGGAGTTGGCAACAAAAGAACATCTTTTGCTCGTCTGCGGTCACTACGAAGGTGTCGACGAACGTTACCTTGAGGCCGTGAACGCGCGCGAAGTGTCGCTCGGTGACTTCGTGTTGACCGGTGGCGAGCTGCCGGCCCTCGCTCTACTCGATTCTGTCGCGAGACGCCTGCCGGGCGTCTTGCCGAATGAAGAAGCGTTTCAGGATGAATCACTGAGCGACGGGTTGCTCGCCGAACCGCAGTACACGAGGCCATCGTCCTGGCGTGGCAAAGACGTGCCTGCGGTGTTGCTCTCCGGTCATGCGGCGAATATTGAGGCCTGGCGTCGTGCCAAGAAGATCGAGACGACGTTACGCAAAAGACCGGATCTTGCTGGGTTGAAATCAATAGACGTTTCCGACTGGAAAGATGCGCTCGCCGTCTTGCAAGACGAGTTGGAGCGGCCGGTCACATCAGGTGAAAACACTGAGGATTAAATCATGAAAAAAGCCCGCCGCTTTTTGCTTGTCCTATCAATCTTACTTGTGAGCAGTGTGGGGAGTGTACCGGTACTATCGCTCACTCGCACCGTGTCGACGACTGAGTCTTCTACCTACACGCCCCGTGGTACGACCGGCGATGAAGAGCTTGATCAGATCGCCGACTCGATCCTGTCGCGCTTGATCACGGACAGTATGACGGACGAGGAGATTATCGAAAAAGTATACGAGTGGGCGAAAGCGCAGATCACGTATAGTTCGCCGGCGTCCTCCGTCTTTGTGGACGGCGCGAAATTCGGTCTGCTGTATCGGCGCGGTAATTGCTACACACGTGCCTTCACGCAGGTGGCGCTTCTGCAAAGAGCTGGCATCGATGCGACCTACGATGTCGAGTACGGTGGGCGTCATGCCTGGGCATTAGTCGGAAACTTCGTCCTCGATACGGGCTTTCGCGTCTTCTGGGTCGATGTCGCTACACTGCAGGACTACGTACACAAAGGCTTTTACCTATACCGGACGGAAGCGTCCGATCCGCCGGAATCGAGCTATGAGATCCGAACCGTCTACGATGACTATAAGACAATCCCGTTTCAGACCATCTACGAACTAAACCCCGATCCCGACTCTCTCTATGCTGACAAACAGGTGAAAGTCGAAGGCGTCAACGGTGAGACGCGCGATCAATGGTCTTACAGTTTTATCGACAATGAACGGTATCCGGAGGACGATCTCTTGGTCGAAGACGATCAGGTGGTGACTGCGGTCATCGATCGTGTCGTCCTCGTCGGTCAGCGCTGGAGCAAAAGACAAGTGATCCCGGCAAAAGCCGGAGAAGAGACGATCGACACGAACGACAGAGCACTACATGGTAGGCGCGTGCCGGGCACCGGGTTAAATGGAGTGAAAAAGCTGTCGGGCCAGGTCGTAGAGATCGATCCTCTGACCGGACGTATTCTTGATAAAACGGTTGACCAGGTCCAAGTGATTCGCGAAGCCACACCGTTTAAGACCTATCGCTATCGTCAACCCTAGGCAGGCGTCACAATCAAGTCAGTTCTTTACGTTATAATCTAAAAAGACTATAGACGATGGTTGAAGGGGGAATTGACGGTGACCAGCATGCACAAACGGTATATCTCTTCCTTGGCTTCCTGTCTCGTCATTTATTTACTCATTTCACTATTCATTTTACCTGTCGGCATGATGCTGGTATCGGCTGAAGACGAGCTTGAGGAACAAGCGTACACGGTAAAACCGTTCTATATNNTAGCTTAAGGAACAAGCGTACACAGTAAAACCGTTCTATATCGTCCGCCCGGAAGTGGAGGATGTGATTCGGGATCTCGAGTTTCGAGACCTCGATGATTTTGACGAATTTCTCGATATTCGACCATCCCTGAATAAAGAGATAAGTCAGCCGTCGGCGATCGTGCATCAAGCAAGTCGCGCGATGCTCGGACAGGTTCATCTGCCGCGCATGGCGTTGGCGGGCCTGACACGCTTCGATATCGGTGAACAAGCAGAAGACCCGGTAGCGATGCATCTGGCGGTAATGGATTCAGAGATACAAGATCAGAACCTGGATGGGAAGCAAGTACCGAACACGGGAAGAGACGGTGTCGTCAGAATCACGCGTCAGCTTTTATCGGTCGATTCGGCGACCGGTGCGCCTACCGGCTGGTCAGCCGAGACAAGCGTGACCGAGACAGAGATGATCCCTTATAGCGTCTATCTCTATGTCGCACCAACCCCGACCCCATCACCGACACCTCCACCTGCAACGCCGACCCCATCACCGACACCGCCGCCACCGGAGGAGCCGACGCCACCGCCGGCAGAGGAACCGACGCCGCCAGATCCAAATCCGACTGATCCGGGAACATCACCTGACCCGGGTGACGAAGAACCTCCGGACGAAGGACCATAAGGAAACGATGGCGATCACGCCACCTGTACCGCTAAGATACAAACCTTTGGAGAGACTATATGGAACATCTATTGAGTATTATTTTGGTCATCATGCTTACGATTTCACCGATCCTGTCGCAAGGCGGAGAACCTGTTATTACGCCGCCTGTCATCGAGGAGACAGAGCCGCCCATTGAATCCGGTTCTGATGAACCACCTGTCGCTATCGACGGATATGCGTTTTCGCATAATAGTGTTTTAGTGCAGCCGACGGCTCCGGCTGATGACTCGCGCACGCTGCTCGACCAGGCATTGGAGACAGGGGAGGCACCGAGTTGTGCATTCGAAGGACTCGACAAGGTTTATTATTTTGACGGATTCGAGATTCAAAGTGGTCTGGTCAATAATGTCGAGATGATTACCGGCGTTATCTTAGTCGACCAGACGGTCGAGACGAGGGAGGGACTTCGGATCGGTATGTCGAAAGACGAGATGCTGCGTATTTACGGAGACGATTATCGTGAATCTTTCGGCCAGTATATCTATGAGGATGACGACGTCGAATTGATCTTAATCGTCTTTAATGACGAAGTCATCTCGATCAGCTATATAGGAAAATTCGCTCACGTCAGCTAAATGGTCTTTAGTTCGGCGACGTTCGTTCTCATCTTTTTGCCGATTGTCTTTTTAGTCAATCGGCTTTTGCCGCGCGCGTGGCAAAATGTGTTCCTCGTGTTGGCGAGCCTCGTCTTCTACGGCTGGGGCGAACCGATCTACATCCTGATCATGATCCTGTCGAGCGTGATCAACTATTTCCTGGCCAAACGCATGACCTCACGTCTGATGCTTGTTCTGGCGATCGTGTTCAACATCGGCATGCTCGCTGTCTTCAAGTACAGTGACTTTCTGGTTCACAATGTGAACGTGCTGTTTGGCAGCCATTTCATGCTGCCCCGCATTCCGCTACCGATCGGGATCAGTTTTTATACGTTCCAAACGCTGAGCTACGTGATCGACGTCTATAGAAAGCGGACAACACCGCAGAACAACTACATCAATCTGTTGCTTTATATCACTTTCTTTCCGCAGCTGATCGCAGGACCGATCGTCGTCTACGTCGACATCGAAGCACAGATTAAAGACCGCGTGATGACACTCGACAGTGTCGCATCCGGTATCTCACGATTTATTATAGGATTAGCTAAAAAATTGATCGTCGCCAATACGGCCGCACTGATCGTCGACGATCTCTACACTCAGCAGGCGTTCGGCAGTGGTGCGGCCTGGCTTTTGATGATCGCCTATATGCTGCAGATCTATTTCGATTTCTCCGGCTACTCCGACATGGCGATCGGACTAGGCAGGATGTTCGGCTTTCACTTTAAAGAAAACTTCAATTACCCGTATAGTGCTACGAGCATTCAAAACTTTTGGCGACGTTGGCATATCTCACTTTCATCCTGGTTCAAAGACTACGTCTATATTCCACTCGGCGGCAACCGCAAGGGTAAAGGGCGCACTGTATTGAATAAGTTGATCGTTTTCTTTTTGACCGGTCTGTGGCACGGTGCTTCCTGGACCTTCGTTCTCTGGGGACTTTATCACGGGTTCTTTTTGCTTCTGGAGGAACTCTTTTTCAAGGTTGAGCGTTGGCCGCGTATCGTGCGGCATGTGTACACCCTACTGGTCGTCGGCATCGGTTTTATTTTCTTTCGGGCAGAGACGCTCGCACAGGGATTTGAAGTCGTCAAGGGACTCTTTATGTTTCTCCCGAACACAATCGCCAATAACGTCGCGCTGGCTCAATTTTTCACGCCGCTCTCCTTGTTAGTCCTGATCGCCGGTGTCGTCGGGAGTTGGCCGCTTTTCGATAAGTTCAAATATCCGGTCGCACTTCGCTATGTCTGGTACGCCGGTCTCTGGTTGATCTGTCTTCTGACGATGTCGGCGGCGACCTATAATCCGTTCATCTATTTCAGGTTCTAGCGATGCATGACGAGACGAAAAATTCCCGCACCCTGAAATGGCTGTTGACCGTATTTTTCTTTCTTACGGCGTCTATCCCGCTCTTGTTCCTGGCGCTCGGCATCGACAGTTCACACTTTGCCTCCGAGCAGCGGCCGCTTCCCCCTGAGATCATCGTCGACGACAGATTCAATGAGTCGTTTACGAGTCAGTTCGACGATTACTGGGCACGATCGTTTCCTCTGAACAGTTTTCTCGTCTCGCGCTACAACTGGCTGACCGGCCATATCACGTCGTCTTCGACGAACCAGAAGGTGATCTGGGGCAAGGACGGCTATCTGTTTTTTAAAGAGACCTTGGATGACGCCTTGAAAGTACCGACCTTAAGCGATCAGGAACTTTCGAGAATCATCACAAGCCTGCGTCTGCAAAAAGAATACGCGGAAGCGCGCGGCGCCACGTTTCATTTTCTGATCGCGCCGAACAAGGCGGCCATCTATCCTGAGTACCTACCGTCATTCATCAATCCTCTGACCGATGTATCGAATGCGAAGCGCCTGCTCCGTTTAAACGAATCGGTCGACGCAATCGATCTGTTTTCCTTACTTACGTCTCTGAAAGAAGACAACGACGGCACGATTTATCATCGTCTCGATTCGCACTGGAATAATATCGGTGCGTTAGGGGCTTACCGCGAGTTGATGACGACGCTCGGCTTGACACCACTCGAAATCGGCAGTTCTTTTCAAGCGAGAAACGACTTTCAGGGCGATCTGGCGACGATGTATTATCCGGATAGAGAAGTGATGGACGAGCAGCTCTATGCCAGCGATTTCGAGTCAGTCTATGTGCCGCTTCGTCCGATCCGCACGTTGGAAGATATCACGATCGAGACGATGCGTCCCGATAAAGAGGGATCGCTTCTGATGTTCAGAGACAGCTTCGCGAACGCGCTCATCCCATATCTGTCGTCGTCGATCGGTCAGGTCACATATCTGCGCCAGACGAAATACGATTACCGCATGCTGGACCGCAAACGTCCTGAGCACGTCGTCTTGCAGATTGTCGAAAGAAATCTCGCTTGGCTGTTGCAAGGTACGCCGATTATGCCGGCACCCGAGGTTGAGATACCTCTTGTTAAGGGCACGATTGAGATGGGGGTAGAGATCTCGGAGACCGAAGCGGCCGGTATGACTTTTATCAATGCCGCATTCGATAGGTCGCTTGACTACGACCGTGTGATCGTGGCGGGCGAGCGTATCTATGAGGCATTCCCGCTCTATGATGACGGTGTCGTTGACGACGATGTGTGGCGCGCCGGTTTTTCCCTGTATGTAGATGAGCCGCTGGATGATATGACGGTCTATGTGCGAAGTGCCGGCGAATGGTATGAACTTACCTCAGCGGAGTAATTTTTTTTAAAAATTGGTGCTTTACTTGACCGGGAAATTCCTATATCCTTGCAAAGAGAAAAAAGTCATCTCCTTTAAGCGGTCCAGAGAGGCCGGAAGGGTGGACGGTAAATAGCGGGAGTCCGCGTGCTGCTACACCCTTCGCATGGCGAAGGTTTTTTTATGCCAAGCGAAGACTTTAGGTTTTGACGGAAAGCGGTAAGTATGCAAATCAAGGCCAACCTGCTTGACGATCAGGCGATTGCGCGTGCTCTGACGCGTATCGCGCACGAGATCGTCGAGCGAAACAAAGGAGTCGACGACATCTATCTGGTCGGCATCCATCGGCGCGGCGTTCCGCTCGCCTGGCGTATCGCCAAGGAAATCGAAGCGATTGAAGGAAAAAAGATCGACGTCGGTTATCTCGACATCACCTTCTACCGCGATGACCTGTCCTTGCTCGCAGCCAATCCGATCGTCGAAGGCAGCAATGTACAGTGTAATCTGCCGGACACGACCATCGTCTTAGTCGACGACGTGCTCTACACGGGGCGTACGGTGCGTGCAGCGATCGACGCTCTGTTCGATATGGGACGCCCAAAACAGATTCAACTCGCCGTCCTGATCGACCGCGGTCATCGGGAACTTCCGATCCGCCCTGACTTTGTCGGAAAGAATGTGCCGACATCAAAAGCCGAACGCGTCGAGGTCGAGATCGAAGAGATCGACGGCCAGGACCGCGTCGTATTGTTTGGTTAGTAAGACCCACGTGATGTGGGTTTTTTATTGCGTGTAATCGAAGATACAGAAAGGATTGTTAATGGATTACCTTCGAAACAAGGATCTGCTCGGCATCTGGCATCTGGAACCGGAAGAGATCGCTCTGATACTTGATACGGCGGCCGTGATGAAAAAAGTGCTCGACGCACCGACCAAGAAGACATCGCACCTTCAAGGTAAATCAGTCGTCACGTTGTTTTACGAAAATTCAACTCGGACGCGTATGTCGTTCGAAATGGCCGCCAAGTTCATGGGTGGCGCCTCGGCCAATATCTCGACCTCCGGTTCTTCCGTGAATAAAGGGGAGACGCTGCTCGACACGGGTGTGACGCTCGATATGATGTCGACAGACTTCCTGATCATGCGGCACGGACAATCGGGTGCACCGGACTTTCTGGCTAACCGCATCCGCGCCTCCGTGATCAACGCCGGTGACGGCATGCATGAGCATCCGACGCAGGCGCTCCTCGATATGTTCACGATGCGCGAATCGCTCGGTCAGATTGAAGGGCTGAAAGTCGCGATCGTCGGAGACTGTCTGCATAGTCGTGTGTTCCGCTCGAACCTCCTGGCTCTGACCAAGATGGGAGCGAGCGTATACTGCTCCGGTCCTTCGACCTTGATGCCGGTGAACATTAAAGATACGAATGCCGTCTACACGAAGCACGTTGAAGAGGCGCTGGAAGGCGCCGACGTGATCATGGGTCTTCGCATTCAAAGAGAACGCCAAAAGGCCGCGCTTTTCCCCTCGATCGACGAGTATGCGCATTTCTTCGGACTTAATCTGGAACGCNNGAGATCTCGTCCGAACTGTATGAAAGTGACCACTCCGTGATTTCGGAACAGGTCAAAAACGGCGTGGCCGTCCGCATGGCTGTGCTCTACTTGCTGAACCTATGGAGGAATCGCGTATGAATCTGAAAATAACGAATGTCGCGCCGATCGGAGATGATCGAAGTCAAGACGATCTTTACACGATCTATGTCAAAGACGGCTTATTCAGTGATCCGTTCGACGGTCCTTTTGACCGTGAAATCGATGCGCAAGGACTCTCTGTCCTGCCCGGCCTGATCGACGCTCATGTACACCTGAGAGATCCCGGATTCGAGTACAAAGAAGATATTCTATCCGGTACGAAAGCGGCCGCAGCCGGCGGTGTGACGAGCGTCGCCTGTATGCCGAATACGAACCCCGTGATCGATAACGCGACCGTTGTGCGCTATATCATGGACAAGGCGGAGGAAAAGGCTGTCGTCAATGTCTTTCCGATCGGAGCCGTGTCCAAAGGCCTTAAAGGCGAAGAACTGGCCGAGATCGGCCTGATGAAAGAAGCCGGCATCGTCGCCGTCACAGACGACGGAAATCCCGTCTCGACAGCCGAACTGATGAAAAAGGCGATGCGTTATGCGAACGACTTCAATCTTGTCGTGATCGACCACTGCGAAGAACCGTCGATGAAAAACGGCGTGATGAATGAGGGCGTCGTTTCAATGGAACTCGGTGTCGTCGGCATTCCCGATATCGCCGAGGATATGCAGGTGGCAAGAGACATCTTTCTCGCCGAATACCTCGATCTGCCGGTCCATATCGCACACGTCAGCACAAAGGGAGCCGTCGATCTGATTCGCGAAGCGAAGAAGCGCGGTGTGAAAGTGACAGGCGAGACGTGTCCGCAGTATTTCACCTTGACCGAAGAAGCCTGTCGCGGATACAACACTTTGGCCCGCTGTAATCCGCCGCTTCGTACCGAAGAAGATCGTATCGCGATCATCGAAGGGATGCGAGACGGTACACTCGATCTATTGGTGTCGGATCATGCGCCGCACCATAACGACGACAAAGATATCGAGTTTTCGCTCGCGGCAAACGGTATGACGGGACTCGAGACCTTATTCGGTCTGGCATATACGAAACTCGTAAAACCGGGACTCGTACCGTTTACCCGTCTGGTCGAAGCATTGACCAAGGCACCTTCCGATCTCTTGAAGCTCGGTAGAGGAGAAATTAAAACGGGACTGCCGGCCGATCTGTCGATCTTCGACCTCGACAGTACATTCACGGTGGACCGCATGAACCAGGTCTCGAAATCGAAGAACACGCCGTTTCACGGCTATGAGTTGCACGGGGTCACCGTGATGACGATCGTCGGTGGACGCATCGCTTTTGAAAAGGAGTAAAACGTGACTTTCACCAGACGCCTGCAACAGGCGATAGAAGAAAAGAACAATCCGACCGTTATGGGACTCGATCCGAAACCGGAATACGTGCCCTCCTTCCTGATCGAAGAAGGGATGACGGACGGCGAGAAGATTTTCGCCTTCAACCGTCATCTTATCGATGCAGCCAAGGATCTAATCCCAGCCGTGAAGCCGCAGCTCGCCTACTATGAAGCACTCGGCTTAGACGGAATTAAAGCCTTTCATGAGACCATCCGCTACGCCAAGGAAAAAGGCCTGATCGTCATTGTCGACGGCAAAAGAAACGACATAGGAAGCACGGCCGATCAGTACGCGACGGCGTATCTGACCGATACCGGCTTTGCCGCTTACGCCGATGCCCTGACCGTCAACCCGTATTTAGGAAGCGACGGGATCAAACCGTTTTTGGAAGCGGCAGCCGCCAACGGTAAGGGTCTGTTCGTGCTCGTACGCACCTCCAATCCGTCGGCCATCGACCTTTTAGATCTTGAGCTAAAAGACGGTAGAGCTTTCTATGAAGCGGTCGCCGATCTGGTCAAGGTCTGGGGCGAGCCGTTTGTCGGCGATGAAGGATACAGCCCCCTGGGCGCCGTTATCGGCGCGACCTGGCCGGAGCAGGCCGATGCCTTAAGAATGAGGCTGCCGCAGACGTTCGTCCTCGTGCCGGGCTACGGCGCTCAAGGCGGCTCGGCCGAAGATGCGGCGAGACTGTTCGATAAAGAAGGGAAAGGGGCGATCGTCAATGCCTCCCGCTCCCTGATGCTCGCCTGGCAGAAAGCGAACGCCGACTCCCCGGATGCTTTTGCAGAAGCAACCCACATGGCGATCGTGAAGATGAGAGACGATCTGAATCAAGCACTGACGATGGCCGGAAAGAAGCGCGTATGATGGAAAGAAAGTACCGTCATGATGCGACGATAACGAAGGTCGATCACCTCGATGAGGACAATGTCTTTTTGACACTGAACGCGCCTGAACTATCGGAGCTTTCAAAACCAGGACAGTTCGTCGAACTCGAAACGAGCCAGTTTTTAAACCGTCCGTTCGGCGTCGCCATCTGTGACAAAAAGGCGGGCACCGTCGGCATCGGCGTGAGAAAAGTCGGTAAAGGCACGAAAGAGATCTTTGAGTATAAGGCGGGCGATAAGGCCACGCTCTTTGGACCGTTCGGCTACGGTTTCAGTATCTCGGAAAAGACATCCCGTGCCTATGTCATCGGCGGCGGCACCGGGATCTATCCGCTCTTATTCCTCCTGCAGGAGTTGAAAAGGGCAGGGATCAAAACATATACCGGATGCGGCTTTCAATCGCTGACGCATGCCCTGATGATCGACGACTTCAGCCATATTTCCGATGACTATCTGACGGCCTGCGAGATAGGGGAGGCAGATGTCAGCGGCACGGCCGTCGATGCTCTGGCAGAGCTCTATGAGCGGCACGGACAGTCCGACGGCACGATCGTCTACGCGTGTGGGCCGATCCCGATGTTAAAAGCCGTCAACGCCTGGTGTGAAGAAAACGGGATCGACGCCGAGTGTTCATTCGAGGCACGTATGGGCTGCGGCTTCGGTGTCTGCCGCGGCTGTGCGATCCCGGTCATCCGTGACGGCCAGCCGACGTATGACCGTTGCTGCGTCGAAGGTCCTGTCTTCAGACGCGGCGTCGTCGATTGGGAGGGACTGTGATGAGTACGATCGATCTATCTTGCCGGGTCGGAGACCTGACATGTAAAAATCCTTTAATCGCCGCTTCAGGCACGTTCGGTTTCGGCCGTGAGATGAGCCGCTTCTTCGACCTCGGTGTGCTCGGTGGAGTGGTGAGTAAAGGCGTAACCGTGAAAGAAAGACGCGGCAATCCGCCGCACCGTATCGCGGAAGCGCCCGGCGGTATGCTGAACGCCGTCGGCCTGCAAAATCCCGGCATCGAGAAAGTGATCAAGGAAGATCTGCCGTGGTTGATTAAACAGGACACGAAGGTGATCGTCAATGCCGCGGGAGACGACCTCGGCGACTACGTCAAGCTGGCGGAAGCGCTCAATGGTGTGGGGATCGATGCGATTGAGCTGAATCTTTCCTGTCCCAATGTGAAAACCGGCTGTATGGCGATCGGCTCGGAACCGGCTTTGATCGAGGAAGTGACGAGAGCCTGCAAAGAGATCGCCGATGTGCCGATCTGGGTCAAGCTGACGCCGAACGTGACGCATATCGGCGATATGGCGAAAGCTGCTGAAGCCGGCGGCGCAGACGCCGTATCCCTGATCAATACGCTGCTCGGTATGCGGATCGATATTAGAACGAAACGCCCGGTCATTCGAAACAACACGGGCGGCTATTCCGGCCCCGGCGTCTTTCCGGTCGCCTTACGCATGGTGCATGAGTGCTTTAAGGCGGTCAACATCCCGATCGTCGGGTTGGGCGGGATTATGTCGGCCGAAGATGTCGTCGAGATGATGCTCGCCGGAGCGTCGGCCGTACAGGTCGGGACGGCGACGCTTTTAGATCCGTACGCGATGCCGACCATGATCGAAGCATTGCCTTCTGTCCTCGAGTCGATCGGTGCAACGAGCGTTTCCGAGATTGTCGGCCAGATGCGGCCGTGGTAAGGAGTAACCACTGAGATGAGTGATATCACGAGATTATTGTTTGAGACGAATGCTTTTGTCGCCGCCCCGGCCGATCAGCCGTTTTGGTATACGTCCGGCCTGTTCGGCCCGTACTACATCAACACCCATTACCTTTTCGGTTCAAAAGAGGAAGCGACCGAACTCCTCGCCGTGATCGAAGCAGCCTCTGCACCTGACATGAGAAGCAGATTTGGTCAGATTGTAGGCGAGAAGACGAGAACCCAGTATGAAAACCATCCGATCTACCGCCGGGTCATCGATGACATGGTGGCATTGACCAAAGGAAAATCGTGGCAGTATGTCTCCGGCGGTGAGCGACGCGACTTTTTCTTTTCGATTGAGCTCGCCCGAAAACTCGGTCTGCCGCATCTATTCATCTTCAAAGACGAGGAAGTCTGGCTCTCCGAAACGGTCGATGAAGAGGCGAGACAACCAGGCATGCTCAGCGGAGACGTGCTTCATGTGGCCGATCTCATCACGAAAGCGTCGTCTTATGAACGCGCCTGGATCCCGGCATTGGAAAAGCACGGCCTGAAGATCAAGGATACGATCGCCGGTGTCGACCGGGCGCAGGGCGGCAAGAAAATACTCGAAGCTAAAGGCATCGCGGTCGATGTTTTAGCGACGATTGATGCCGCACTGTTTAAAGAAGCCGTCGCGCTTGGTAAAATTGATGAGAAACAGGAGATGTCGCTCTCTCGCTACGCCGACGATGAGCGAGGCTTCGTAAAACGCTTTCTCGAAGAACATCCTGACTTTCTGGAAAAAGAAGAAAAGAAGGACGAGAAGACGAAAGAGCGTGTCGAACGTCTGAGAGCGATGCTCTAAAATACGATTAGTGAGGATATATGTGAATCATTTTTGCGCTGCTCGGTGAAGCAGGTCGATTTATCATCCGCTCGGTCAAAAGGCTGATCGACAAAATAAAAGCGATGCGGACAAAAAGCGTGTAAGCTTCCTGAAAAACGTGCTTGCATTCGCGTGAATGGTCTGCTATGCTTGCTTTCGGCAAAAAAGGCGGTCCGCTGCAATTGCGTGCAAGAACGTCTGACAAAGGAAGGAGGTACGCAATATGAACGTATTGGTAAAAGCCGTCGAACAAGATCATATGATCGATGCGCATGATCATGTGGAAATCGGCGATTATGTAAAGGTTCATCTCAAGATCAAGGAAGGCACAAGAGAACGTGTCCAGATCTTTGAAGGCACGGTTATCGCCCGTAAAGGCGCTGGTATGAATGAAACGATCACAGTCAGACGTCTCTCATACGGTGTCGGTGTCGAACGTGTCCTGCCGGTGCACTCACCGAAAATCGTAAAGATTGAAATCGTCCGCAAAGGACGTGTGCGCCGGGCAAAACTGTTCTACCTGCGCGATCGCGTCGGTAAGAAGGCGAGAGTCCGTGAGAAACTTCGCCCGAGACAGTAATCTAGCATGTCAAAGAATAAAAGCGGCGTAAGCCGCTTTTTTCATGAGATCCTATCCTTACTTCTTTAACGCATCGACAAACGCTTTGACGACGGCCGGCAGATCCTTCGGATTTCTGCCTGTGATCAATTGGCCATCGACGACGACTTCCTGATCGACCCAGGTCGCGCCGGCGTGGAGCAGATCATTTTTGATCGAAGGATAGGAAGTCAGCGTCTTCTCCTTCAGATCGATCGCAGAGGCCAGCACCCAGCCGGCGTGACAGATCGCTGCGATCGGCTTGCCGAGGTCATAAATCTTCTTAACGAATTCGATCGTATCATCCGAGCGGCGCATATAGTCCGGCGAAAAACCACCGGGAATGAACACGCCGGCATAGTCTTCAGCTTTCGCTTCTTTGGAACCGATATCGGATGTCATAGCAAAACCGGCTTTACTTTTGTATTCGGTGTCGCCTTTGGTACCGATCAGCTCCACTTCAAAATCTTCTCTCAAACGATGATACGGGTAGATCAATTCCTGTTCATCAAATATATTCTCCAGTAATATGGCAATCTTTTTCATGAGATTTCTCCTTTTGTATTTGGTTCACCTTAACAGTCATTCTTGATCTGATCCGTGCCACAGTGTGGCAAAATGCGGCGAGAGCATGAACGCGAGATTAGCATGCTTTTTATTGTGATACATTGTTAACGAAACGACAGGCGACGCTTTTGGCGTTCGGAAAGGAGCATGATTTTGCCGACCCGCGCTATACATTGGTATCCGGGACACATGGAGAAGACGTTTCGTCA
>MTKW01004028.1_pt1 | contig 18553 bp, 13 predicted proteins | sample 1042761 | NCBI WGS metagenome assembly MTKW01 (sample SAMN06205366, study PRJNA360243) | anaerobic digester metagenome | biome: Wastewater treatment plant; feature: Anaerobic digester sludge; material: sludge; isolation source: anaerobic digester fed with sludge from wastewater treatment plant ... | reverse complement strand
CCGGGGGCCTGCGCACTCAGCTCGTTTAACCGTTCAGTAAAACAGGATATCAGAGAAGCTAGCTCTTTTAAAATAGCCTCCGCTTCAATACCTTTCTGATATATCAATTTTTTTGTATGGACAAGGATTTTAACGATCATTTCATGGAAAAACAAGCCCAGTTGCATGGCGGTATTGGGTTTGCCTTTTTTTCTTTCCACCCGGTTTAGATAAAGATCGCGTCCGCTGCTGCAGTACTTACCGGCGATTTGGTAGAGTGGCAGGCGGACATCATAAATGGGATCGAGTGGTGGTGAATGCCAGTTCCAACCGCGCAATTCATCGGCCACACCTTGTTCCCTCGACTTAGGAAGGTAGCCCTTGAGCAGCTTTTTTCTTTCATCGTCAGTGAGAAAATACACCTTTTCACCCCAAATCGGCACAGTAATTTTTGAATTCACAGTCAGTGCAACGGTTCTTGGAGCGAACATAACCTGGAATTCTTTCCCCGGCGATCACATTACGCACAGCCGACAAAGCTTTCTTGACATACTCCCTCATCCCGGTCGTTATTTCGATCGGCACAGCGGACTTGGATGGAATCAGGTATAAGAAACCGTAGCGGACAGGCTTACGATAGGATTCCTCCAACAACATGGCGTAGGCGGCAAGCTGATATTTTTGATGCAATCCGTACTTGCTGACACTGTGCTTAAATTCAACCGGGTAGACTTGTCTGCCCTCAGTGGTGATCACCATGTCCAGGAGGCCGTGCAGCCCCAGACGCGACGACTGCAGAAAGACTTGAAAGTCCCTTTTCCCTTCGAGAAGACCGTAGGCTTTTAAGCCCCTCCTTTTTTCCAAGCGATTAATTTCTAGATGCTCCATCTTTCCATATTCCATCTTTCTTGTCACCCGGCGGGGTATTGGCAAGACATAGTAGAAATAGATAATGCGGGGACAGTAAATGTATTGCTTTAAATCAGAAACCCTCAGGGGAAGCATTAACGGTCACCCCGATTAGTATTGATAATTTCACGTTTTAGCCGGATATCCTTATCGCATAATGGGTACAACTGGATATTGCCCTCATTACCACCAAGAGTACGGCGCAAACGCTGGTAAAGCTCGTCACGGCGGTTATGATTGATCTCTCCGATAAAGGCGCTATACTGAATGCGCGCCAGGCCGTAGTCTTTGCAGGCCACGCCGATCTTGTTTCTGATCTTGTCATCAGGGATGTCATAAATNNTGGCGCTGAATAATGGTGGAAAGCTTATGTTTTTTACCCTCGTAGTTTTCAGTAACTTCAAGGCGGGCCAGTATTCTCCCGGCCAGATCTTTTCTGGTCTGAGCAGAGAGCAGGCCCTCTTTAAGCTCGACCTTGCAGCCTTTGCTGAACATAGCAATAACCACCCTATCTACCACCGGCTGACGAAATTCTTCGATCAGATCCAGCACGAGTGAGGGCTTGCCCGGTCTGTCCACGTGCATAAACCCGGCGAAAGGTTCGAGGCCGGCCAAAATAGCGGCGCTCCAAATCTGAGAGTAAAGAATCCCGTAGCCATAGTTGAGCATAGAATTAAAGGGATCTACAGCCCCACGGTGCTCCCGGCCGGTAAATTCAACTTTTCCTTCAAGGATTGCAGCGACCAGTTTCCAGTAAATTGCCGAGGCTCTCCCTTCAACAGAGAGGTATTGGCCGCGCACTTCGTCGATTTTTTCTCCGCTATAGGCATCCAGTTCCTGCATTATCTCGGTCATTTTTTGGACCGCATCCATGACCAGGCCATAAGTCTCTTGCTGTGCCTCTTTGCGGTACTTGGCGAAATATTTTAACGTATTCACCTGGTTTTTAATCTTCCCCGTGATAAAGGCCTGGGCCAGGGTGATGCCCCGCCGGTCGAGGAAAGCCATCAACTGTTCCCGCCGGGTCTGCACCGTAGCTGTCAGCTGAGGGGAGCTGATCTTGGCATAGGGCTGCCCTGTACCGGAGAGGAAGTTGATCTGAACGCCGTGTTCCATGCACATGCGGATGACATCACTGGACAGTGAAGCCCCGTTGGTGGCAATGGTCACCTGCCGCAAGTCAAAAAAGGGCACTTCGTAGACCACCTTGCCGCTCTCCTTGACCACAAGGCGTTCGCTGGTTTTACCGATAAAACTACCGTAGTTGTTGACGATGAGATTCATAACAATCACCCTAAAAGTTTATTATGGCCGGTAATAAGCAACCACTTATCCAACCCTTCTAACCAAGCCAAAGTCTCTGCAAGGTTCAAAAAAGGTTATTGACCCCAACATTCCATCTAATTGACCCCGCGAATTATTTCCACAGGGTTAACAGGAAGTTGCAACTCCATTTTCTGTACATATTTATCGCCTGTTGCATCACAACATTCAATGATAAAAGATTCAATTACGCGGTTCATAACATCATAATCAGACTTCCCAATGGAATTTATCCCATGTGCAAGTAACGAATAGTTTCGTTTGCTTAGTTCTTTGTTTAGACGATTTCGATATAAGTTAAATATCGAGCCTACTGGAGAACCAAGCTGTTCCAGCAATAAGAAATTTTGCATCAATGATATGGTAACATTACCTGTTATCGGGTCACGTCTATCTTCAAAGTCACGCTGCAACTCTAACGGTAATTTGCTGACGTCAAGATTCCCTGTATTTAAAGGGAAATTCCAACGAAACAGGTTAATCTGGGCGAACATTTCCAGCGCTCTATACAGTCTGGACACGGCATCGTCATAGCGTCCCTGCATGGATCGCCGCTCTGCATTTAACAGTAAGTCATAAACAGGAGCAAAACTGAAAAGCCTGCGCCTTTCTTTCGCGCTTTTTTCCTTTAACTTACCAGGGGTAGAAGACCATAATTCATTAACGCGGCATATTTCACCAAGAAAACTGGTATGGTTAGCGAGGCAATCCCTATAGGGTTTCAGAAATTCAAAAGCAACGAAATGATCAAAGCGATCCCATGCTTCAAGGCCTTGGTAAAGGTATCGAAGTTGGTCCAGGAAATCATGTAATTGGGAAGAAAGTGGGCGATTGGCCATCTCTTTTAAAAGTTCCAAGCAAGATTGATAATGATACCTATTGCTCAAACTGGAAAGGCTCTGCAACCTTTTTTCGACTAGGATTTTACTGTCATCAATGATCCGAGCGGCCTGCGTACCATCTTTTACAACATGCAAATTATCACGTCGACCTTTAACGATACAGATTCTCACATTACCGTCATCCATGGCAGCTGCAACCAAACCAGCGCTCATAGACTTGGTACCCCCGGTATAATCAATCACAATTTCTGCAGTAGGCGTTTCAGTTCGTATCACCTTGATAAGTTTCCTTGTGTTTAGATAGCACTCGTTAATGTCATCTAGTTGACCAATTTTCTTTATAGTGTAGCGAGATTCTTCCAACCCCGTACGCACGACAATGTTTTCAACCATTTCCCCTTTTTTAGCGCCGCATGATTTGCATATCTCCACCTTGCCGCAAGGTTTGCCAGGTCCATTGACAGTAACAGCAGAATCATTAGAACATATAAAAAATACATGACTCGGCTTATTATCAAGGATAGAGGTAACGATCGGCTCATCTGAGCCGCCGACGGTGACAAGCATTATTTTACGCTGCATGGGTGCACCTCCCTAAATGCATCAACGTTTAACGATGCTTAAACGTTATTCTTTTATGCTTGGCGGATCACCCGAAGATAGGGGTTCAGGCGTTTGGGCTACCCAGTAAGGTGTAGGCAGTACGGGACGTTTGGAATATTCATTACCACGTATATCCATTAAAAAGCGCGTGACGTCCCCACCGCTCAGAACCATGTAACGTGTCTTTTCTAAGGGTGGTCTGTTTTCCCACTGAAGCATTAAATAAAGAGAATTAAGGCGTGCAATTTGTTGCAAACCATCGTTACCCTCTATAAAGGTTTCGTTGCTTTTTTGAGCATGATCAAGCATTGCCGCTTCAAATATCCGCCGAAATTCCCAGTTGCTTTTTTCAACCAAACCGTCATCTTCCCAGGTGTTATATCGCCGTTCATGATTCATTATTTTTAAGGTAGCCTTAAATTTAACGCTACCCAAGCCTAGAGGTTTTCCCATGCCCAATTTATGTGCGCATCCTTCCGGCAATTCAATGGCGCTCATCAGAGCCCCTAATTCAAGATCTGTAGTATTTTCAAAACGAATTCTTCCTTTAAAGTTTATGTGCTCTTTAACAGGTTGGATTATTGTATGGGAAGGATACTCATCCTTTCCGGACAATAGACTATCTCGGATGTGGTCATGATTTTCTGGTTCTTTTACATTTTCAAGCTTTTTATTTTCATCCCAGCGATGCCAATAAAACTTGTGCCCCCGGATGGTGGTTTTATCTCCCTCTAGGTAAGAGGTTAGTTTATCTTTTCCCCCCGGTCCATTTTGGGTTAAATAGTGCTGGAAAGTGGTTACCTTGGGAGAAGACAGAATTTGGGGCACTATAATTTTTTCATACCATCCCTGATTGTTTCCTCCAGAGACAGCAACAGCATCTTCAAAGAAAACCCTCCCTTTTACCGACTTTTCATTTCTTACGAAACCAAACATGGCTTCAGCCAGATCAAGTTTTGTGTTATCCTTTAGGTTAACCGGCACCAGATCTTCAGGCGTTTTGTCGTACGGGAACCGAAACATTTGTGCCCGTCCTAAAAACACGAGCCCATCGGGGTTTTCCTCGCTTTTTTCACCTCCGGTCAGAAAAAATACCGGTTCGCCGTCTCCTAAGCAGCCATCGGCATCACGAGCATCGTTGATAGGCTTGTTTTTGGGAAAGGCTTTTTTTTGCCATTGGGTGATCTGGTCGTCATCATGGAAACGATCCCATAAGGAATCTGGAATAATTATAGTTTCCCGACGCTCTTTTTTAACAAATATAAATTCCATGTGCTTGTAAGGAACATGACCAGTTATAACTATAATTCCATCTTGGTAACCTGGTTTTTTTCTCATAGATACGTCATGGACTTTTTTAAAGTTTAGGTACAGATCTTGGTGTTTCAAACCTCCCCTCTTTGTTCTTTTTTCAATAAAGAAATAGTTCTGTGGCTTAGTGTCGATATTTACATGTATTTCCTTATGCTGAAGATCCCAGTGTGGATACAAATTTGGGCTGCTTCCCGAAAAAAGATGGTTGCCGATTTTAAACAATAGATCATGATCCACACGGGCTATATCAAGCGCTTCAATATATTTGTTGTTTGCTTTTTTTCTAATAACTCCAGCCCGAATGCGGGACCTATAACCCTGGGCAGTTTTATTTATGCGATTGCCACTTTGATAATCTATACCGCTTCTAATTTCTCCCATGCTATCAAGAAAAAAGTTACGATATTGTTTGCCAATACTGCCCCTAAGTTCTCGATAAAAAGGTTTAGCAGTACTGACTGGTTTTATTTTTGAAAATGAAATGACCTCAACGATAGTACGGAGCATGCCCCTGATACTAGAGCCAGGGATAACAGGCCTGCCATCGGTTCCTTGATAAGACTGGTAACGATGCCGGGCGGTTTTCGTTTTCCATGAATCATTGTCACTTTTCTTAAGAGGGCCTCTGATAAAAAGAGGGGTCAATGTCTCTATTTCAAGTTCTATTGAACCGCTGTAAGTGCCTGGTATAAATTCATCATGTCTTTCCTGCCAGGGTTTTACTCTCTGTTTACCGAGCTTATACTCACTGACTGCAAATATTTCGTTCGGCAGCGGCACAAAATTGTAAGGCGCCATAGCAGTACATTTAAGTTGTAAAGGGTCCGGGTTAACATGACGGGGCATTGTATTAAGCCTCCCTTCTTATTTCAACGAGCCGGGTCGCCGCCAAGCGAACATCGCCTGTTTCAGGATCTTGCTGCTTATAATGCCTAACCTCCAAGCGTAAAGGCCAACGACCGTCTTTAAAATCAGCTTCACTCAGGTTGAGCGGAACGACCTGCTCCGCCCCAGTCGGAGCAGCTACCCGGGAGAAGTGGGCACGGGGGGGAGCCAGCAGGCGGTTGCCCAGAAGAATACGTGTTTCGTCCAAGGGTGATAGATATTCTTCTTTTACGGCTGCATCCATCAGGCGGCGTCCGCGCAATAATCCATTACTTTTCCAGATGAGAACCTCCTCAAATTTTCCGAATATACGTAGTTCCAATAGGTTCCCCAAGCCAATAACTGGTGCAATATCAGGAAATACAGCGGCAGCAGTTTTCCATGCAGAAATCTCCGAATCCCAATAGCCCCAGGTCACACCGTCAACGCAGTGGGCCAGGGACCATAGAAACCCCCGATCAAAAGATAGCACACCGGAACCCGATCCATTAACCCAAGCCAATAAGTTTTCACAGGTCGAGTGATCCATAATGATCTCCAGTTTCGCGCCTGCGAGGCTGCTACTGCCCATGTTCGCCCCCCTTCCCCTTTACCGCCTGGTGAAAAGCTGTAATCTCGTCATTAAGGTATCGGAGATCGCCTTCCTCCAGGGGTTCTGTTACACTTAGTTTGATTGTCCTGCCGTTTCCCGCATAAACCGTGCCTGTCCCCGTAACAACACCCCGACCTACGGAGGATGAGCCCCCGATTGGTAGATTACCAGAAAGCAGATCTTTTAAAACTAAGAAAAGCAAACCCGCCTCACCCTCGCCAGGGTTGCGCAACTCCAGGGTTACCCGGCATTTTCCGCCATGATATGGTTCTTCTTCAAAAAGGGCACCGGGTGACACCCCCTGGGTAAATCGGTCAATTTCTATACGGGAGGGGCGGCAAGTTGTTCCTTCTCCAATAGCAGCTTCAGAAATCCTTATCTTAGAAGCCTTAGGGGTAAAATCTTTACCCGTTGTACCTTCCAGGCGCGGGCCGAATATTGATTCTACCCATAATTCGGCATCCCTTTGCTCTTTTCTAACTAGACGGGCTATACGCATGGCTCTCCCGCGAAGAACACCGGCCAAACTGGTACCGGGTAAAACTGGCCGGCCTCCTGAGTGAAGATGGACGCTATCAGCACATAGCGGATCCGCGTTAACGCTGCGCACCAGGATACCGCCTGCTAAACATAGATCAAGCTGCACCTTCATTCTCTCCCTAAGATCCTTAAAGACCAGTATTGAATGACCCAGCCAAGCCTGTTGCAACGCCGAGTGTACATCCTCAAAAGGTTCTAGATCCGAGGGAAACGGATTTTCAATATCCGTTAATAGCCAAGTGCACCATGAACGGGCACAGCTCAAACTGTAACGATAGGCCCGCCACGATTGTGCTGCCATTCTCCCAAAACCCCTAGAGCGGCGAGCCCCAATGGATAGTTCACCCGTATCTAGCGAGGATAGTGCAGTTTGCAACAGCCCTAAAAGGTTGCCTTCTTCTCTTTCGTCGCCAATAACAAGCTCAAAGCGAAGTTTGAATTTAGTTCCCGCGGGCAATATCTCCCAATCAAACTTTTTGTGTTTTTCTGCTGTTCCTGTGGCCGGGTCTATGGTAACGCCGTCACGGATTTCAGTGTCTGTTTCTCCAGGCACCAGCCCTCTGCTGTCAAAAATAATTAGGGGGCTCTGACTACCCTGTTGTTCTCCGCATTCGCCGCCAAAAAGTAAGGCGGTCTCCCAGGTGTTTCCACCCTTATTAAAATAGCCACATAGGTAATCGTTTAAATGATTACGTAAAGCGCCGGCAAGGGTGGTGCCCGGAAGAAGGGGGTAGCCGTCGACATCCCTGAGTAGGAGCATATCGACTGAGTTTCCTGTATCCCCGCTAAAGTGCGCCGGTGAACATAGAAGCGCGTTGGCCTGGATGACCCATCTGGCTTTGATCGGCCGGGCATTTACCCCTGTAACCCTGTCAGCTTGACCAAGCATACCTTCAGGCCTCCTTTTAGTACATTTTATTTAGCTTGATCATATCAGCCAGCACATGATCCAGTAAGCGTGCAATCAATGTAGACTTAAACTCCAGAATTGTCTGTTTAGCGGTTTCCTGAGTAATCAAATATTTTTGTGAGATTTTATTAAAGCCCAGTAGCTCCTCTATATTCTCACGTTCTTCTTCGCTGTCGCTACTTAACAGCGCCGTGATCCAGTTTCGCAAAGTCACGCTATACACTTTGGAAAACTGTATGCGGCAGTGATCCAACTGCCTGAGAGCATGGGGTCGTAAGGAGCCATCCTCTTTCCCCAACCATGTTCTCAGGCAGCTTAAACCGCTAGGGGAATCACCCCGAAGGGGTAACCTGAGTTTGCTTAAAAGACTTGAAGCGGGTATACTGTCTTTATTAGCTATGGCTCCAATTACTCTAGCCGCGGCACGCTCAATTTCATTTTGCATTGCTCTTTTCAGCAGGCGGCGTTCCATGAGCCTAGCTACAGTAGAGGGGGTAAGATCTTCTAGATTAATCAATGCACTATCCCGGTAAAGTTCCGCTCTTACATGACGGGTAGGTTCGTCCAGAAAAACAACCCTGCCAAAACCTTCGGATAAACGCTCTCCGAACCCATCATGTTCAATTTTCAAAATATTATTCAAAGGTATTTTCCTAACTGCTTTTAGCACAATCACTGTCCCACCTGCAAGCGCATGAGATTGGGGAGTTTCAAGTCGCCACTTACGGTTAAAGGAACCGATAATGGTAAACGACTGGCGTTTACAAACTATTTTAACAGCATTCTGGAAACACCCGATCAATTCCCGCTCAAAGGCAGAGGGATCCATCTGGCCCGTCTCACTGTCTCGCACAAGGCAGGGTGAGAGCAGAAGGAGACGAAACACATCGCCCTCAACAGGGCCTTTCGACAGGACACGGCTTCCGCTTAGTTCTCTCGGTGTAGAGCCCTGCCATGTAATCTCCGCTTCACCACCGTATCCGGAGCGGCGTGATCGCCCCAAAATAATGGGCGAGACTAGACATTCTTTTACCCGTTCAATTAATCTCAGTTCATCTTCTTCCGTGCAGCTTATTTGTATAACCCCACCGAACTGCTGTTCTGCTTCTAAAAAATTATAAGTATACACAGCGCCATGGCTAACAATTTTTCCATCGTGGTATTGCTCTTTCCAGGCCCTTCCATAAAGCCTATCCCGCTGGTGATGGACGCGGCTGCCGATTGAGGGTGCTGCTACCTCAATACTGGCTGCGCCTAAAGATATATAAGGGTGAGGTAAAGTGGTTAGTTCCTGATCGGGCCAATCATCCCCATTAAAAGCAGCCAGGTCAATCACATTTAGCGTTTTGTTAACCTGAACTGCACCCTTTGCCATGCGAAAAGAAAAAGGGACCGGTAGAGCGCGGCGGCCTGCTATAACAGGGTAGGCATTCAGGTAGCGCACACGGCCGCTTAAAACCAGTGTTCGGAATTCAGCAAGTTTATCATTTCGACCACCAGGGTCGCCTAAAGCCTGGGCAACAGCGCCTCGCACTGAAGCGCCGGGAATATAGTTGTATGTGTCCGTGCTGTTGGGGTCACCGCCTCGGTGCGATATGATAAGCGGTGCATGTAGGGTTAGTATATAAGGGTAATAAGTCATCAGTCACAAACTCCTTTCACCAGACTTTGTGTCCACATCAAGTCATGATCCAGTGATAAGCGGACCCAACCCCTACCCCGGTTACGGGATAACCCTGCGTGACGAGCTGCCAGAACACTCAGGGCAAGGCAGATAACGTCATTTTGTTCTGGCTTACTTAACCAGGTCAGCCTCGATTCGAAACGCAACCCGCGCAGGATAACCCTGGTGGAACGGAGAGTGTGGGTGGCAGGTGCTCCCGTAGACTGCTCTTCCGACGTTTGGTAGCGAATATCGGTAAGAGAATCCAAAATTTCAGCAGGCGTGAGGCGTTTACTTTCCACCGCTTTGCGGGCTAGTCGCCGGACGGGATCCTCCAGTAAATGGTCACCAATTCTAAGGATAGAGGTTTCCGCGAGATCACCGGTAAAGCCAAATATTCGTTTTGCGCTGTTACCCAGCCCAGGAAAATGTTTACTCATAGATAACCAATTATCGAGCAGTAGACCATGCAAACTTTTACCACCCCAAAAAGGCAGACCGTACTGGTCTTGCTCTACATCAATGTCAATTACTCCACTGCTGCAATTAACGCAACTAAAAGTGGTGTCCGAAAGCAACACCATGTCGATTGTTTGCGGTATTCTCAAGACTGCACCTCCTCCGTTTTACTGGTGCATGTGGTCCCCGTACCCTTTATAGGGTAATAGATATCCAGCAACTCGACGGCGTCGATAAGGGGAGATCGGTTGTCAGGGAAATAACCGGTAAGGCCCAACCCGTCAGCAAAGGACAGCTCGGAATCGATGACGCGCCAAGCCTCCATGCTTTTCTTGACCTGCTCAGGACCCTGCAATGCCAAAGACATCAGGGACTTTACCTTATTCCGCCGGCACCCCCAGATTTCACCTCTAAGGCCCAATTTTCCCACACCCAAAAGCTTTTCAGCCAACCATAACCAGCTTTTCTGAAGATCGCCGCTTCCGAAACCTAGAGGGTAGGGACGGCAGGTGGCGATGCTGGAACTACTGTTGTTTACCACGTAGTCTCTTTTGCGAGTAGCGACAATTGCGTCTTCGGGCTTGACTAAGCCGACATGCCAGTCAAGCCATGAACCTTGATCATCTTTTTCCCTACGCCCGTCTTTGGCCGATCTGCAAAGTTTCTCAGCTATCGTGTATGCGTGGCTGAAAGGAAAACGGATATGCACGAATGCCACTCCAGCACAGGCGGTTACTTTGCCCAGATGGGGCAGATTGGTCTGCTCCATAAATTCCATGGCCCCAGCAGCCAGATCGAGCGCAACACGAGCATCACAGAGAAAAGTCAGATCATCGCCACCCAGGAGTACCGGCCTTATAGGAAGGTTGTTTTCATGCAGTTCCAACTCAAGCTCGGAAATTGTGCTTAGCAATTTATGCTTGCTTGCATCGATGGAACAGAACAAAATCGTCACTATTTTCCTAAACGTATTGTGCATGAGTTCCTCCAGTGCCGATGACCACTCACAGTAGTAATCTCTAACTTTTTCATCGGGAACTTTGTTAACCAAGCAATCTTTGAGCCATTTCTTGATTTTTTTCCCGACACCGTTGCCATCCAGGTGTACCACGCCCATCATACTTTTTTTGCCGGGGGTGCGGCCCATATATTCAATATCCGCTGGGAACCTCCAATTAACTTCGGTATTGGGCAAAAACGGATACCAGCGTTCTTCAGCTTTTTTTAAGGTTTCATCGCTTCTCCACAAGGCTACTTTCCGTGAAACAGGCATGTTTTCATACTTGTCAATAAAACTTGCCGGCGAACCAGTTATGCTGCAGGATGCTGTCACGCTAAGTCCCAATTGTTTAACCGACGGTACTCGTTCAAGTTTGGCAAGAGCGAGATCCTTTTGTAGAGCCAGGAGGGCTGCCGCCAATTCGCCTTTTCGGAAAAATCGGTGTTTAATTATCACCTCCAAACCTGGCGTTTCCTCCAAGAGGGCAGAAGTGTATCTGGCAGCAAAGCTACGGGCTTCAGGCATATCAGCAAATTCTAATACAGCGTTGCCGCCTGCGGCACAAAGAACCTGGCCCTGATAATTTCTCAGGGCGCCATCCTTTGTTGTAGCCCAGTGCACATTCCAGGAAGCAGAAACTACATCCCGCAACCGGTTGGATGAAAAAACATATTCCTGCACTTTCAAAACGTCAACAGCAGTTAAAACTGACATCTCTTACCCTTCCCCCCTGCTAATTTTCAAACCATCTCTTCAAGGATCGGTAAGATTTGGGGCCATTCAGGCCTTCCCATGTTCGCACATCATCAGGACCAAACACTTGCGGCGGGTTTGGTACTTTCCATAAGCTTTCCATGTCATTTTTTAACTGATCTATATATAAGCCGTTCTGATCGCGGCCGCCCAACAAACATATCAACGCCACCCGGGCTAGATCTCCGCCCAACTGGCGGGCGCGCGTAGCTGCTTCAAACAATCTATTCTTGCATTCATTTAGGGCTTTATCTTTTTTCATCGTGGAAGTACAAGAAATTACAAATAACCGGTGCCCCTGCACAAGAGACAGGTCTATCTCAAAGCCGCGTTGGCTGGACAGCAAACAATTGATATTGATGTGTATTTCTGTATCATCATTAATCATGCCCGTTTGTTTAAGCCATTGGAAAGCCAATTTCTCAAGCCACTTGCCTCCCGTATCGATGCTTGGATCCTCTAGCTTACTAACGAGTTTTGCACGGGCATTTGCCAATTCTTCAGATGTGGGCGGGTTTCCTGAAGATTTAATGCTAATACCATGCATGGTTAGAATTCGTTCAACAGTTAAATTTAATTCTGCTGTTTCGAGTTCGACATATAGGCCGTTATCGAAATACAGTAATCCTTTTCGTTCATACAAATACGATGCTTGGCTGTCATTTCCACCGGCTTCTTGAAAAGCTAAGCGAGCATGGGCTGACATTACCTTCGTCCCGCCCGTGTAATTCAAATGGCACTCTCCTGTATCGATCCCTTTTATATCCTTAATACATTTTTTAACAGAGGTTACATCTGCAGCATCAACTTTTAATGGTTCCGGTGTTTCGATACCACACTCTTTAAAAACTTCTCTTAAGCAAGCCGTAGGTTTTTCTGTTTGCTCCGTATATAGCATAACGATTTTTTCTGGTTTTAAGACCATCGCAGTAATATAATTCGGAAGGGGGTTGGAACCTACCAGCAATATCAATGTCTTAGATTTTCCTTCTATGCTCATGTGTAATCCTCCAAACTGATTTGTTTTCTAAAGGCATGCACCCCTCAATTAGCCCAATATTAGACTGCTTATTATTACAAGTTCAAGGCGCCAATTCCAAAATGCTCAACAAATTAACTTGAAGTAAGTATAATGCTTGCCACCGCTTACATACCGATAAGGTAGCAAGGTCCTGGTAAGCACCCTGTATTTACCCAGGGCGGAGGGTTTATCGCTGTAGGAGTTAATCCTTTCAAAGCCTTCCGTATCATTGATCAGCGCTTCGCCAAAGTCGTCCAGATAATTAGTTGAAGCATAGCTCCCGTTGGCTATGTCGGCTTTGTTTTCCGGGCAGGTAAAACCCGGGGGAAGCGGCCCTTCGTGAATTTGAGTGGATAGAAACTGCATGAAAGAGCCGCGTTTCCCCAGGTAATTGATGCATGGCGCGAGCCGGATTAATGTTTGACGGCTTGTCTCAGCCATACCGGTGGTATCGATGGCCACTGCCAGTTCGCCTTTGAAGTAACAATATTCCCGGTATGAGATTGTTGAAGTATAAGTTCCGCCCGGGCCCTTGCGTTCTGCTTGTTTGATCTTGATGAATGTGTTCTGGACCACACAATGATCGGGTGGCCGAAATCGAATTCCCCTGGCTTTGATCAATTCGTAAATGTTACAGGCCTGTTCTTGCGCTTCCGAGGCGGGAAAAAGACGGAAACAGGCGTCGATAAAGGCCAGTTTAACCGCGTAAGGAGTCGGCACCAGCAACGTTTTGCCGCCCTTGCTGGTGGCGTGAGTCATGCGCAGCGTAAACAGGCTGGTAGGCCGGTAATTGGCGATAAGCCATTGTTCGGGAAAACCTTTATCCCGCGCCATTTTACTCACTCCACGGTTGAATGGAATTAATGATTTTTTCCATGACCGAACTGAATTCACCAAGCCCACTGAAAGTATTGGCAACGAGGCTGCTGCCCTCATTGATCGAGTTCAAATTATTGGTAATCAGCTCGATCTCATCCTGGTAACCGGTTTTTAGTGCACTGACTGTTGGTGCCGGAAGGATACCTGCGGATGTGGCTACAATTCCGCTGAAATCCAGGATATGCGGGTGCTGTGTGTTGCGATGCGCGCCGCTGACTTTCACAAAGGTGTAGAGCACGCTTTTGAGCAGGGCACGAACCCGCTTTTGCCTTTCGTCCCAGTCCAGATCGTACTGGAGGGTGATATCATTGCGCCCGACCCGGTAAAGGTCAACGTTCAAGACCACGGCATATTGCCCGCTTGAAGCAGGCCTGTGAAAGATGTTTTGGCCGAGGTTCTGTTCAGAACCGGAACCGGCGCTGCGCCCTTCTGGTACGTATTTGGCATGCATGTACGCTTCTGTGCGTGTATTTTCCGGGCGGCCGACCGCCCAGCCGAATTCGATGCACGATTTCCTAGCCAGCGCTTTGGAGCCGGCCCACCCGGTGAGCAGAATGCCCTCGCAATCATCTATCACACAGGCTTGAAGAACCTGCTTGAGGTTAAATGAGTCTATCTTGCTGTCTTTTTTCGCTTGCTCGTATGCCTCGCTGCTCTCCACCGAAGCGGCAAGTTCTAGATCCGCAGCAATCCGGTTGGCGTCAAACTTGGCGCAGCTGGCGCAAAGGGGCAAACCAGAATGCTTTGCTTCCAGGAAAAGATGTTCCGCCTGAATATGTTTAAGCATATCCCCGGAAACAGCATTGACCGTGCGCAGCTGCCCTTCCTCATCCACAATTTCCACCATGCGTGTCATCAAGGTATTGCCTTCGGCACCCTCGTTGTTCAGGGCATGCAGGTTCAGGGTCACCAATCCGGAAATCGCAAGTGAATGAAGCTTCATCTAATTATGCCTCCTCGGTAATCGTTTCATTTTCTTGTTCAGCCGCCCCGGCTTTGGGGGCCCTGGCGTAACCGTAAGCCAGAAGCATCATCCCCACCAGCTCGGCGCCTTTTTCTTCTACCAACCCGATGACCTCGTCCAAATCCGCGGCGTTCACCTTGTGCTGCTTCCAACCTCCGGCATCCTTATTCTTTTCCTTATCCAGATTCTCGCTTTCCCAGTTGTACTGCTGGACAAAGTCAGATAGCACAGCGATAAACGCGGCATTGCCTGCCTTGATTTTTTGCTTCCATTTCTGAGCCAGACCAAAATGCACATCCCGCGACCGCCGATCCTGCCTTTGGGCCGAAAGCGCATAGATGGTGGCATCACGGATCGCCCTGGCGATACTTTGAAAACCTTTGATCTCAATAATCCCTTGCATGTCGTACCCCCTTGTCATGAGATTGTCCAAATTCCGCGTAGAAACGGTCTTGACCCATTCGTCCCGGCCCATCCTTTCCATCACATGGAGGGAAAACCGGTAGCTGAACTCCAGGTAATCCCTCAGCTCACCGCCGGCCAGCCACTGCCGGAATTGCTGCAGGACAGGGACGTCGTTCGAGTGGTTTTCGTCAAGCGAGCGTAGGCATCCAGTGATCCCATCGCGGTCTTTGTAGCCGATAAAAGCATGGATCAGCTGGATAAAGTCCCCGGCATCATCACGGTTATTGATCTTGAACCACGAAGGCAACGCCGTGAAAGAATAGTTCATTAAAGCATGGGATGGCCCCATTTTATCGAAATAGGCCTGATGCAAACCCCGGATTACATCGCGCGGTCTTCTGCCAGCCAGCTTGATTTTTTCGCCCATGACATCGGAACGTCGAATCAACAGTTCCGCCAAACGCAGCGGCGTTTCGATGTCGAGGCGGATCGGTTCCCATAAGTTGATACTGCGCATTTCATAGTAGATCCTGGCCAACCCCGCCGGTGTAATGTCGGCCGGCGCGATGACAAATACCTTGAAATCGTCACCGGTCCGGTAAGGCAGCATGGCCTGGTAAGCGCCGCGGTACTTGAGCCACTCTTTAAAAGGATCGATCACTTCACCTGAAATACTGGCCGGCGCAGTCGAGTCGGGTTTGGGGCGGTGTACTCCCTTGCCTGAGATGGGGTTAAAAACCTGGCTGTTCGTTACCACCGGAGCCTCAATCTTGCTGCTTTCCGTGATGCCAAGGTTGGCGGAAATCCATTCCAAAGCTCGCTGCCGGTCTGACTGCAGCCAGTGGTAAAGCTGCTTATCCGATGACCAGCCCCGGCGCATGGAAGCTAAAAACAGCGCCATTTTGTACTCTGGCATGGGGGAATCTGGTTCGTCCAACCCCTGCTCTTGAAGTATTTGCAGCAGTTGTTCTCGCTTTTCACCGGCTGTTTTTAAGAATTCCCGGCGTCGTTGATCCTTTTCCCTTTCCACTGCATAATCCAAAACCCATCCCAAGGGCTTTTGGCCGTCTGTCGGCAGATAGATAAAGGGGTAACCCGGTTCCAGGGTAAGCCATGACTCCCTTGCGGGCAAGGCCGGCCCTTCCACTGCATAATTTTCACCAAGGTCCTGCAGCCGGACTTGTTTACCGGATATTTCCTGGATCAGGTTGGCCAAACCAATCGCTTCCAGGGTATCGGCATATGTCAGGGTACCCTTGGGCACTAGATATCTCATCTTTTTCCTCCTTCCGCACTACCCGCTTGATCAGCAAGGCGCAGCTGTCTAACCACGAAGAAGTATAAAGGCAGCCAGGGAAGATCTTCATCCCTCGAAGCCTGCAACAATTCACCCGCAAATTCACCCCGGGCGCCACAGGTGAGCGGATCCGGTTCGTCCAGCAGGGTGTCGGCCGGGGGAAAGCCTGCTTCCCGGAGCAGTCCGTTTACTTCAGCGTTCGCGCTCGGGATGAGGCAAAAATGCCCCAGCTTCGCCCCGTGACCGGTATGGTGGCGGGCGATGGCCGTGTAGATACAGGCAGCTGCTTCGGGCTTGCCGTCAAAGACCCGGTTTAAATTATTGTAGACGGCATAGGCACCTTCTACAGCGTGATTGGGGCGTCTGGGAGGGGCGCGCTGGGATTCCCAGTCTTTACCCGGATCAAAGTCGGTATGAGCCAAAGGTTCCAGCTGGGCTGTACCGGGATCTTTATCTAGTTGCCATTTTTTTGCGGCATCCTGCCAACCTATAGAGAGCTTGCCGACATCGTGAAAAATAACGGCATAGCGCACTGCCCTGTCAATATCTTCAATGGTAATGCCGAGTTCAGCGGCCAACAGGACCACAGCATGACGGGCCCGCAACATCAGCTGTTTATTTTGTTTTAATACCAGGCGGACATGTTCGGCAAAGGTTTCGCGGCGATAACTGTACCTCAAAGCACGCCGCCTTTTGTTGTAAGTGATAGGGATGTCTAGGCCGGCCTCGCCGAGCTGAAGTCCAAGATCACATGTATAGCGCGTAAAAGCCGGGTTGAGGGCGACCATCCAGGCCGCAGGCAGCATTTTTTGATCAAGTAATTGCCACTTAAACCGGTAAACCCGCGTTTCATCATCTTCGGCCTGATCGGCTACCGGTATCTTGGCCACCCACTGTTCGCCGGCGGCCGCCGCAGATTTTGCGAGGAAACCGTACAGGGTTCCCAACGGCACCGAGAGCATCTCCGGCGCACCGCCGGATTTATCAAAATATATTTTCTCGGGTGTAGCGGTCAGCAGCACGCTAACGCTGTTGATATCCCGGATTAACTCGTCTCGCACACCTGGAAGCAGACCATCCATGGAGAGGCTTACCCTGTTTCTGCGGCGCAGCATGCTGTCATACTGTGCCAGGACGCGCTGTTCATGGCCACCAAGGACCAGGTTTACCGCTTCCCGTTCATGGTCGTAAGCAAAGACAGTCCCGGAACGGTGGGTCAAATATGCCGCCGTTTCTTCCATGCTTATTTCATAGGGCCTGTTGTTTTCAACAGGGTAGATGTTAACCGTTCCCTTGCCTCCATACCTCGCGCAGCGCCCTGCCCGCTGGATCAAACTGTTAATCGGGGCCAGTTCGCTATGTAGATGATCTACTGAAAAGTCCATCCCTGCTTCGACAACCTGCGTGCTGACAAGTACGAAATTGATTTTCTGCCGCCGGCTTGCTTTCCCCAACCGTTCATTGATCCGCATTTCTTTTGTGTTCCGGTCCCTCGGGAAAAACCTGGAATGGAGCAGGATAGCCTCTGTAGGAGATTGACGCTTACTGAGCAAATCATTTATTTGCTGGTAAATCTGCTGCGCCCGGTTGACCGTATTGGTTAAAACCAGCCTGCGCCCTTCGCAATTTTGATCAAGGACATCCTCAGCAGTCATCGGTTTGTCATGGTAGCGCCAAAACCGTATTGTGGGCTCGTCTTTTCGCTTTTCGATAGCCTCGATTTCGGTTCCGCTCAAATCAACAACAACTGTGTCGTTCAGGTGTTTTCCAAGATAGGATACCGCTTCGTCCGACAAGGTGGCCGTCATCAGAACAAAACGGCATAGCCCTCTTAGCCTTTCCAGCATTTCTATGGCTGTGCCCATTGAACGATCCGGATCAAGCAGGTGAAATTCGTCAAATACGACCAGGCTGCCCAGCAAAGCTCCCGCGTTAATATTGGCCAAACGGCGGGGCAAGGACACAGGACTCAGCAGGTACGATGTGAGCAGTTGATCAATTGTGGTGAAAACAATATCTCCCTGGAAAAATGGATCATCTTGCTGTTCACCGGTCTGAATTTTTACCGTAATGGTGTCCAATTCTGCTGCCACTTTTTTGCAGGCATTGGCCGTGGATTGATAAAGCTGCGAGGCCAATGAACGCAGCGGCAAGGCATAAAGCACCTTGTCCACAAAGAGCAGGTTATATTTACGCGCATACAAGTAAGGTAGCA
>MTKW01002978.1_pt1 | contig 18558 bp, 34 predicted proteins | sample 1042761 | NCBI WGS metagenome assembly MTKW01 (sample SAMN06205366, study PRJNA360243) | anaerobic digester metagenome | biome: Wastewater treatment plant; feature: Anaerobic digester sludge; material: sludge; isolation source: anaerobic digester fed with sludge from wastewater treatment plant ... | reverse complement strand
GGTTACAGGCCCCAGTTCTATTTCCGTACAACCGACGTAACCGGATCAGTTACCCTGCCTGAAGGCGTAGAAATGGTTATGCCAGGCGATAACGTAAGAATTCGAGTAGAGCTAATTGCTCCTATCGCCATGGAAGAAGGACTCAGGTTCGCAATCCGTGAGGGCGGCCGTACGGTGGCATCAGGTGTAGTTACAAAGATTGAGGAGTGATCACTGTGCGGAGGCAGAAAATCAGAGTTCGGTTAAGAGCCTTCGATCACGAAATACTGGATCATTCTGCCGGTAGGATAGTAGACACTGCCAAGAGGACAGGAGCCCTTGTATCAGGGCCGGTACCTCTTCCGACCGAAAGAAGTGTTTACACCATCCTAACCGCTCCCAACGGTGAGAAGGATATCCGTGAGCAGTTCGAAATGAGGGTTCACAAGCGTCTGATTGACATAATGGAACCCACAACCAAAACAATGGATGCGCTTACCAGGTTGGATCTGCCTGCCGGTGTAGACATTGAAATCAAGACTGTGTAAAGTTGTGGCTTTTTATGGAGGAGGTGCTGTGCTATGAAGGCCATCCTTGGTAAGAAAGTAGGGATGACCCAGGTATTTGACGAGCAAGGCAGACTTATCCCAGTAACCGTCCTTGAAGCAGGTCCTTGCACAGTTGTTGATGTGAAGACTTTGGATAAACACGGCTATACCGGTGTGCAGCTAGGATTCGGTTTCGTGAAGGATAGGCGCCTTACAAAACCCCAAAAGGGTTACTTTAAGAGTAAAGGGCTAAGCCCTGTAAGGTATCTGAGAGAGTTCAGAGTTGAGCCCGGCACCGAGTTTGGCGTAGGTGACCAGGTGAAGGTAGATGTTTTTAAGTCAGGGGATTATGTAGACGTTACCGGCACTTCCCTTGGTAAGGGATATGCAGGTGTCATAAAGCGTTGGAATTTCAGGCGCGGCCCGTCGGCCCACGGTTCAAAGTATCACAGGGGGACAGGTTCGCTTCAGGCCAGAGATGCGGCCAGAGTATGGCCGGGAAGAAAGATGGCTGGCCAGCTGGGCAACGAGAGAGTTACAGTGAGAAATCTTAGAGTAGTAAACGTAGATCCCGAGAAGAACCTGCTTCTGGTGCACGGAGGGGTACCTGGAAGCAGAGGATCCCTAATCATAATCAAAGAGGCTTCTCGGTGAAGCACAGGAGCTTGTTAAGGAGGGAGCCTCGTGCCAGAAGCACATGTTTATAACGTACAAGGTGATAAATTGGGCACTGTAAGCCTACCTGAACGGGTATTTGGCATAGAGCCCAACAAGAGCCTTCTGAGGGCAGCGGTGCTTTCGCATCTGAATAACTCCAGAGTCGGCACTGTGGGAGTTAAGACAAGGGCGGAAGTTGCCGGAGGCGGCCGCAAGCCCTGGAGGCAGAAGGGTCTAGGGAGAGCAAGGCACGGAAGCATCCGGTCTCCATTGTGGAGGCACGGCGGAGTTGCCTTTGGGCCTGTTGCCAGGGACTATAGCTGGCAATTGCCAAAGAAAATGAAGAGGCAGGCTTTGTTGTCTGCTCTTTCGGCCAAAGCTTCCGCCGGACAGGTTATTGTCCTTAAGGAACTTAAGATGGATAAACCTAGAACCAAAGAGGTCTATGAGATCCTCAAGAAGTTTGGCGCAGAGTCGAGTGCTCTGATTGTCACAGCGGAAGCCGAGCCAAACGTGGTTCTGTCGTCTCGCAACATTCCGGGTGTTTCAGTGACGACTGCAAGGAAAATTTCGACCTATGAAGCCATGTCCAAGAGGAACCTCTTGTTTACGGAAGATGCACTCAGGAAGCTAGAGGAGGTATTGGCATGAGCATGGTAGCCAGAGATATTATCCTTGCACCTGTTATTACTGAAAAGACCCATGATTCCATAGAGCGGGGAACGTACGTTTTCAAGGTACACCCTAGGGCTACTAAGGCTGACATTCACAACGCTGTTGAAGAGATTTTCAAGGTAAAGGTTTTGAAGGTTAACACGGTAACCGTGAGAGGAAAGCCCAGGCGAATGGGGTACCACGTTGGGCGTACTCCCAGGTGGAAGAAAGCCATGGTAACCCTGGCACCAGGACAGAAGATTGAGTTCTTCGAAGGTGTCTAGGACGCGGTAAGGGAGGGAAATTGGTTGCCAGTAAAGGATTTTAAGCCAACATCGCCCGGGCTTCGCCAGCGAGTGTCCGGCACCTTTGAAGAGATAACGAAGAAGGAACCTGAAAAGAACCTGGTTGTCTCAAAGAAGAGATTTGCTGGGCGTAACGCCCAAGGCAGGATAACTGTGCGCCATCGCGGAGGCGGTGCAAAGAGACTGGTGCGCATAGTTGATTTTAAGAGGGACAAAGACGGCGTTCCCGGGAAAGTGTCTGCAATTGAGTATGATCCTGGCAGGTCGGCGCGTTTGGCGCTTATCGTATACGCAGACGGCGAGAAGAGATACATCCTGGCTCCTGCAGGAGTTCGCGTAGGCGACGTAGTTATGGCAGGCCCAGATGTCGATATAAAGCCTGGAAATGCTCTGCCCCTAGCTAGCATTCCTACAGGTACTTTCGTCCACAATGTGGAGATGGTTCCGGGGAAGGGCGGACAAATGGCGAGGTCAGCAGGTTCTCAAGTTCAGCTTATGGCTAAAGAAGGCGGTTACGCACTTTTGAGGCTTGCTTCAGGCGAGCAGAGAAGAGTGCCCGTTGGCTGCAAAGCTACGGTTGGACAGGTAGGAAATGTTGAACACGAGAACATATCCCGAGGTAAAGCGGGTGTTACTAGGAATAAGGGTTGGCGCCCAAGTGTCAGGGGTGTAGTCATGAACCCTGTAGACCATCCGCATGGCGGCGGAGAAGGCAAGTCTCCTGTAGGCATGCCCGGGCCTGTAACTCCGTGGGGTAAACCCACTTTGGGCTACAAGACCAGAAAACGCAAGAAGGCTTCAGACAAGTTGATCGTTAAGCGCAGGAAATAACAAGAGGGAAGGAGGGGGCGATTATGAGCCGGTCAAAGAAGAAGGGGCCGTATATTAACCTGAAGCTCTTGGAAAAAGTGAGAGCTATGAACCAGAAGGGTGAAAAGAGAGTTATTCGGACCTGGGCACGGAATTCAACCATCGTTCCTGAAATGCTTGGCCATACAATTGCTGTCCATGATGGCCGCAAGCATGTACCGGTTTACATTACCGAAGATGCTGTAGGGCACAAATTGGGCGAATTCGCTCCCACACGTACATTCCGGGGCCATGGAGCGCACACACAGCGTTCCACAGCACTGAAGTAAGGGGGTCAATTTTGAACTTATGGAAGCACGTTGCGAAGTAAGGCACATCAGAATATCCCCTACTAAGGTAGGCATAGTGGCCGATATTGTACGGGGGAAACCAGTTAAGGAAGCTCTTGCCATGCTGAGGTTCACTCAGAAAAGGGCCGGAGTGGTGATAGAAAAGGCAATACGTTCAGCAATTGCCAATGCAGAGAATAATCATGAGATGGATAGGGATGCATTGTACGTATCTGAGATCTTTGTCGGACCGGGTCCCACCCTCAAGCGATATCATCCCCGGCAAAGAGGCCAGGCTTTTCCTATACTGAAGAGAACGTCTCATTTGACGGTAGTTTTGAAGGAAAGAGAGGAGGGTTAGGGATTTGGGTCAGAAAGTTCATCCAAAAGGGCTACGTGTTGGAGTGATATATAACTGGGATTCAAGGTGGTTTGCCAGAAAGGACTTTCCTGAGCTCCTCCTCGAAGATAAGTTGATACGGGATTTTATCAAAGATAGGTTGAGGCAGGCCGGGATTTCCAGAGTAGAGATCGAACGGAAACCCCAGGAGATTACCCTTATTGTGCACGCAGCAAGGCCTGGAATGGTCATCGGGCGTGGAGGCACAGGTATTGAGGCCCTCCGCAAGGATATTGCCAAACTTACCGGTAAAAGGGTAAATATACACTGCCTTGAGGTGAAAAGCCCTGAGACAGATGCTCAGCTGGTAGCTGAGAATGTTGCCGATTCTATTTCGAGAAGAGTATCCTACAGAAGAGCTATGAGGCAGGTCATTGGCAGGGCTATGAGATCCGGTGCCAAAGGTATAAAGATCAGGGCGTCCGGTCGCTTGCAGGGTGCTGAGATTGCACGAAGCGAGAGATCCGGAGAGGGAACCGTTCCTCTGCATACCCTGAGGGCCAATATTGACTACGGATTTGCAGAGGCTCATACAACCTATGGCCGTATCGGGATCAAAGTGTGGATTTATAAAGGTGATGTCCTCCCATCAAAATCTCAAACTCAAGCTGGTGAGGGAGGTAATTGAGCTATGTTGATGCCCAAACGTGTGAAGTTTCGGAAACAGCACAGGGGTAGAAGGACAGGCGAAGCCTCACGCGGAAGTGAAATATTTTATGGCGAGTTTGGACTTATGGCGCTGGAACCGGCCTGGATCACTGACAGGCAGATAGAAGCTGCCAGGGTGGCCCTTACCCGTTACATCAAGCGAGGCGGTAAGGTCTGGATCCGGATATTCCCGGATAAGCCTGTTACAAAGAAGCCTGCTGAAACCAGAATGGGCAGCGGCAAAGGAAATCCGGAGTATTGGGTGGCTGTAGTTAAGCCCGGACGCATCCTCTTTGAGATAGCAGGTGTTTCTGAAGAGGTAGCCAGAGGAGCTCTTAGGCTGGCAGCAACTAAACTGCCGATAAAGACAAAGTTCCAGAAACGTCCGGAAGTCATGGGTGCGTCACAGGAAAAGGCGGTGAAAGAAGATGAAAGTGCAGGAAATTAATAAGATGAGCGATAGAGATTTGGACAAAAAGCTTGCCGACCTCAAAGACGAACTTTTTAACCTGCGCTTTCAGCTGGCCACCGGGCAGCTAGATAATGTTATGAGGATACGCGAGGTTAAACGGTCTATAGCTCGAGTGAAGACTATTCAGCGCCAGAGAGAACTCGGAAGGCTTGCCCAGGAGGTTTAGAGTATGGAGCGTGCAAAGCGTAAGGAATTGATAGGGGTCGTGGTAAGCGACAAAATCGATAAGACCAGGGTTGTTGCAATTGAGACCTGGAAAGTCAGCCCGATCTATGGTAAAAGGATCAGGTCAACCCGAAAGGTACAGGCCCATGATGAAGACAATTCGGCATTCATAGGAGACAAAGTGCGTTTGCTCGAGACAAGGCCTTTGTCCAAACACAAAAGGTGGAGAATAGCCGAAGTTGTCGAGAAGTCCAAGGGCCAGGCAGGGGGTGACCGGACTTGATTCAGCCGCAAAGCAGGTTGAAAGTAGCAGATAACACAGGCGCAAAAGAGATTATGTGCATTAAGATCCTCGGGAGTGGTTTTAGGCGCTATGCCTGCTTGGGTGATATTATTGTTGCTTCAGTAAAAGAGGCCACGCCCGGAGGCGTTGTCAAGAAGGGGCAGGTAGTGCGGGCGGTTGTTGTACGGACAAGTACAAATGTCAGGCGTCCCGACGGAACCTATATCAAGTTCGATGATAATGCAGCCGTGATATTGAAAGATGCAACAGAGCCGCAGGGCACTCGTATTTTTGGGCCCGTGGCACGGGAACTTCGAGAGAAGCGCTTTACCAAGATTATTTCTCTGGCTCCCGAAGTCATTTAGCGCCTGGAAGGTGGTGGGTTCAGTGAATATACGCAAGGGCGATACGGTCCTGGTCATAAGTGGCAAGTACAAGGGTACAAAGGGTAAGGTTCTGCGGGCTATGCCCCGGGAAAACCGGTTGGTTGTTGAGAGAGTGAACCTTCACAAGAGGCACCAAAGGCCCACCCAAGAGCTGCCGAAGGGTGGCATTATTGAGAAAGAGGGCCCGATTAACAGGTCAGCGGTTATGCTTTTGTGCCCGAAGTGTTCCAGGCCCACCAGGATTGGATTCAAAATAGCCGGTGACAACAAGTCTAGAGTTTGCGGAAAATGTGGCGAAGCCATTGACAAGTGAGGTCGAGGAACGTGTCGCTTAGGGATTTATACCGTCAAGATGTAGTCCCCGCCATGATGAAGGAGTTCGGTTACGACAACCTTTTGCAGGTGCCGAAAATCGAGAAGGTAGTCATCAACATGGGAGTTGGCGAGGCTACCCAGAACGCAGATGCTCTGGAAGCCGCAGTTTCTGACCTTACAATAATATCCGGTCAGAGGCCTGTTATTACCAGGGCAAAGCGATCGATATCAGCCTTCAAAGTAAGAGCGGGTATGAACGTGGGATGCAAAGTTACTCTCAGGGGAGAGCGTATGTATGACTTTTTGGAGAAGCTCTTCAACGTAGTTCTTCCGCGAGTAAGAGACTTTCGTGGAGTGTCGCCTGACGGTTTTGACGGCAGGGGCAACTACTCTATGGGACTCAAAGAACAACTCATTTTCCCTGAGATCGAGTATGACAAGGTATCGAAGATACGTGGTATGAACATTACAGTTACCACAACGGCAAGGACCGATGAAGAGGGGCGCTACCTTCTCAAGTCTCTGGGTATGCCTTTCAGACAGTAAGGGGGAGATTTCTTGGCGACCAAAGCCAAAATGAATAAGGCGAAAGAGGAGCCGAAATTCTCGACGCAAAGAGTTAACAGGTGCAATATTTGCGGCAGGCCCCGTGCATATATGAGAAAGTTCGGCCTGTGCAGGCACTGTTTCAGGATGTTGGCTCATCGCGGAGAGATTCCTGGCGTGAAGAAGGCCAGCTGGTAGGAGGGAAATTATCGATGACACATGATCCTATTGCAGATATGCTTACCAGACTCCGCAACGCCGGCATGGCAAAGCATGAGAAAGTGGAGATGCCTTTCTCTAAAAGCAAGGAGAGGATTCTGGCGGTCCTTAAGGAAGAGGGCTATATAAGGGACTACGAAGTTATTCAGGGAAAACCGTATTCACACCTAAGGGTGCATATGAAGTATGGCCCTGGAAAAACCCGTGCAATTACCGGAATCAAGCAGATCTCCAAACCCGGCCTTAGGGTTTATGCCGGCAAAGAAGACATTCCGAGAGTCCTTGGAGGCCTGGGCGTTGCTGTCATCTCTACATCCAAAGGGATTATGGCTGACAGGTCAGCGCGCAAAGAAGGGCTTGGCGGAGAGGTAGTCTGTTACGTATGGTAGGAAGGTACAGGAGGGTTTTTACATGTCGCGAATTGGAATAAAACCCATAAAAATACCCTCAGGGGTTACCGTAACAATAGACAATACATTGATCACGGTAAAGGGCCCTAAAGGGACATTAAGCAAAGAACTTCATCCAGATATGAAGATTTCCTTGGAGGCAGACTCTATCGAGGTGCAAAGGCCCTCAGACATCAAGAAGCATAAGTCTCTTCATGGGCTCACCCGTACCCTGGTCAATAACATGGTCGTCGGCGTGACTCAAGGCTACGAAAAAGCTTTGGAGATGTCCGGTGTTGGCTACCGTGCCTCAAAGTCCGGGGACAAGGTTGTGTTGAACCTGGGGTTCTCCAAGCCTTGTGAGATTGTACCTCCTAAGGGAGTTGAAATTGACGTACCTGCTCCCACCCAGGTCATCGTTCGCGGAATTGATAAGGAAGTTGTTGGCCAGATAGCAGCTGATATCCGAAGGCTGAGGCCTCCTGAGCCTTATCAAGGAACCGGAGTTAAGTATGTGGGAGAGACAATAAGACGCAAGGTTGTCAAGGGCGCCAAGTAGCCTGCAGGGGAGGAAGACATTCGATGGCTGTTAAGACCAAGGAGTATAAGAGAGCCAGGCGCCACCTTCGTGTAAGACGAAAAGTGGTGGGCGCGCCTGAGCGTCCAAGGTTGAACGTATTCAGAAGTTCAAACCATATTTACGCCCAGATAATTGATGATATAGCCCAGCGAACTCTAGTGTCGGCGTCTTCAGGTGAGCCGGCCTTCAGAGAGTCAGGTAAGTCCGGCGGCAATATTGACGGTGCCAGGTTTGTCGGAAACCTGTTAGCCAAAAGAGCTGTTGAAAAAGACATTACCAAGGTCGTTTTTGATAGAGGTGGCTACCTGTACCACGGAAGAGTGAAGGCCTTGGCAGAGGGTGCCAGAGAGGGCGGGTTGGATTTCTAATATGCGGGGTGATTATTTGTTGGCAAGAGACGGTTCTACCAGGGATGGTTTCAGAGACCAACCTCAAGAAGAATTCAAGGACCATGTGGTTACTTTCGGCCCTGTATCCAAGACAGTGAAAGGTGGACGCAGGCGAAGTTTCAGGGCTCTTGTTGTGGTAGGAAACGGCAACGGCAAGGTTGGAGCCGGGTTGGGTAAGGCTCAAGACTTGACCGATGCAATTAGAAAAGGCATAGACGATGCCAAGAAAAACCTTATAGAAGTGCCTATGAACGGGACAACTATTCCACATGACATCATAGGCAGGTTTGGCGCCGGGGAAGTGCTTTTGCGTCCGGCATCGGCAGGAACAGGCGTTATAGCAGGCCGCGGTGTTCGTCCGCTTATGGAGCTTGCAGGAATACAAGACGTATTGGCTAAGTCTCTTGGCTCTTCGAACCCTTATAACGTGGTATATGCAACTATCGATGCACTTAAAAACCTTCGCAGTGCTCGTGAAATAGCTGAAATCCGCGGAGTGGCCGGGAGAAGGGACAAAGGGGAAGAAGCGGAGGTCGTTTCTAATGGAATTGCATGAGATACTGCCACCGGTTCCGGGTTCAGTCAGAAAACCCCGAAGAAAGGGGCAGGGGCTGGGTTCCGGCCTGGGAAAAACTGCAGGGCGGGGACATAAGGGCCAGGGTTCAAGATCCGGAGGAACCAAGCCGCCTGGATTTGAAGGTGGCCAAACAAAGCTTGTAAGGCGCCTTCCCAAGAGGGGCTTCAAAAACATTTTTGGAGTTGCCTACGGAATTGTGAATTTGGCCGACATGGACATATTTGCGGCCGGCAGCGAGGTTGGCCCCAAGGAGCTAAGAGAGTCCGGGCTTGTTAGGAGAAATCGCAAATATGTCAAGATATTGGGCGAAGGCGAGATCACTAAGGCTCTTACCGTCAAGGCACATGCATTTTCTGAATCTGCAAAGGAGAAAATCGAGGCCGCAGGCGGCAAAGCCGAGGTGATATAAATGGTATCGACTCTCAGGAATGCCTGGCGCATCCCGGACCTTAGAAACAGAATACTGTATACAGTGGGTATGCTTATAGTTTTCAGGGCAGGAGTCGCAGTACCGGTACCCGGAATAGTTCCTGAAGTGATTGCCGGGTTGTTTCAGCAAGGCACCTTGTTTTCATTCATGGACCTTTTTTCAGGTGGCGCTTTGAGGAACTATTCGGTATTTGCCATGAGCATTTATCCGTATATCAACAGTTCCATTATTATGCAGCTTCTCACCATGGTGATACCCAAGTGGGAAGAGATGTCCAAGGATGAGGACGGAAGAGAGAAGCTTCAGGACTACACAAGGTATGGCACAGTGATTCTCGGGCTTATTCAAGCTACGGGAATGACTTTGGGTATTCGTGCCCAGGGAGCCCTTGTATCCACGTCCGTCTGGGTTCTTATTGAGGCTATCCTGAGCCTTGCTGCAGGTACTGCTTTCCTCATGTGGCTTGGAGAGCTCATAACTGAAAAAGGCATTGGCAACGGTATTTCCTTGTTTATCTTCGGAGGTATTGTATCGAGCATACCCAAGGAACTGGGAAGCCTTTACGTACTCTGGAAGATGGGGCAAACCCAGTGGTACAATGTGCTGGCGCTTTTGGCCATAACCCTGGTGACCCTGGTTCTGGTTATATGGATCACTGAGGGCGAAAGGCGGGTGCCTGTCCAATATTCAAAGAGAGTTGTTGGAAGAAAGATGATGGGTGGTTATTCAACCCATATTCCAATAAGGATAAATCAGGCAGGTGTGATTCCGGTAATCTTTGCATCTTCATTACTGGCCTTTCCAGCCACAATAGCATCGTTCATTCAGGCACCTTGGGCACGCCGGCTTGAATCTTTCTTTGATTATAGGCAGCCTTGGTACATGGTTATGTACGCTCTGTTAATATTTGGCTTTACTTTCTTCTATACGGCAATGGTATTCAACCCGTTGGACGTGGCCGACAATATGAGGAAATATGGCGGTTTCATACCCGGTATTCGCCCGGGCAAGCCCACGGCTGATGTCCTATCCAAAGTGGTTAACAGGATTACCTTTGTAGGGGCCTTGTTCCTTGCCGTGATAGCCATCTTGCCGAACTTTGTGATCCAGTTAACAGGTTTGCCTGGATTCCAGGCTTTGGGTGGAACTGCAATGCTAATTGTCATAGGCGTAGCGCTTGAAACAATGAAGCAAATTGAAGCACAGCTTGTAATGCGCAACTATCAGGGCTTTTTGAAGTGAGGAGATTTTAGTGAAACTCTTGTTCTTAGGGCCGCCAGGTGCAGGCAAAGGCACCCAGGCAAAAATGGCAGCAGAGAAGTTTGACCTGCTTCACATTGCACCTGGGGATATATTCAGGCAAGAAGTTAAGGCAGGGACTGACCTTGGCCGTCTGGTAGAAGGGATAATGGCTGAAGGACGCCTGGTTCCCGATGAGGTAACCATCAAGATAATTGAGAAGCGGCTCAATTCGCCCGAAGCACTCAAAGGTTATGTACTCGATGGTTTTCCGCGAAACATAGCCCAGGCAGAAGCATTAAGAGAGGTTCTGCAGTCTAGGGATGAGCGGCTTGATCTTGTAGTTAATCTTGTCGTTGCTGAAGAAGAGCTATTGGAGAGGTCTAGAACCAGAAGGGTTTGCTCCGGGTGTGGAAAGCCATATAATGTTAAGCTGGATCCCCCAAAAACTGAGGGTAAATGCGATGTTTGCGGCGCAAGCCTAATTGTCCGCAAGGATGACAAAGAGGAAACGGTAAAAGAACGCCTGAGGATTTACCATGAGGTAACCGAACCTTTGTGCGAGTATTACAATAAGGATGGAATTGTGGTATCTATAGATGGTTGTGGAGACGTAGATTTCATATTTAAAAGAATCCTTCTGGCTCTTGTAGACAGAGGGCTTGTCAGGGAAGCGATAGACTGATGATTATTCTGAAGACTGAGGAAGAATTGGCCATAATGGCTAAAGCAGGCCGGATTGCAGGCGAGTGCCTGTTGCGGCTGGGCGAGATGATCAGGCCCGGCCTTCGCACAATTGACCTTGACCGGGCTGCCGAAGAGTTCATAAGAGCCAAGGGTGCCCTTCCTACCTTCAAAGGGTATATGGGGTTTCCTGGGTCGATTTGCGCGTCAAAAAATGAAGTAGTCGTGCACGGAGTGCCCGGAGATACAGTCTTGGAAGAGGGCGACATTATTTCCATAGACGTAGGAGCTACTTTTCAGGGCTTTGTAGGAGATACCGCGGCGACATTCCCTGTTGGGAAGGTCTCTCCACAAGCCCAAAGGCTGATTGACGTCACCAGACAGTCACTAGACAAAGGGATAGAAGCAGCCATAACAGGAGCTCACCTTGGCGATATTGGCCATGCAGTCGAAGGATATGTTAAGCAGTTTGGTTACAGTGTAGTTAGAGATTATGCCGGCCACGGTGTAGGCAGATCTATGCATGAGGATCCCATGGTTCCGAACTATGGCAGGCCGGGGATAGGGTGTACGTTGCGCAATGGGATGGTAATTGCTATTGAACCAATGGTTAATGCAGGCGGTTCACAAGTGATTACTTATCCTGACATGCGTGTAGTCACCAGAGACGGGTCCTGGTCAGCCCACTTTGAGCACACTGTGGCGATCACCGGCAAAGGCCCTGTACGCCTGACCCTGGTATAATTTGGTAGTAGATGGATACACTTTTGTTGTAAATGAGGGGGAATAACATGCCGAGGCAAGACAGCATTGAGGTAGAGGGCAGGGTAATAGAGCCGCTTCCCAATGCCATGTTTCGGGTGGAGGTTGAGGGTGGGCATAAAGTCCTGGCTCACATATCGGGGAAGATGAGGATTAATTTTATTAAGATTCTTCCCGGCGACAGAGTGCTTATTGAGTTAAGCCCGTACGACCTGACCCGCGGCAGAATTGTCCGTCGTCTTAGATAAGGACAAGGGGGATGTCTTCCCTTTTCAAAAAGGGGGTTATTCATGTGAAGGTTAGGCCTTCAGTGAAGAAGATATGCGAAAAGTGCCGTATCATCAGAAGGCACGGCAGAGTTATGGTGCTTTGTTCAAATCCAAAGCACAAACAGAGACAGGGTTGACTGGGGGTGAGAATATATGGCTCGTATAGCAGGTGTTGATTTACCCAGAGATAAGAAATTGCATGCTGCCCTTCCCTATATTTACGGTATCGGCCCGACCCGTACCAAGGAAATCCTTGCGTCTACCGGAGTCAATCCTGATACCCGGGTACGAGACCTTACAGAGGAAGAAGTAGCACGTATTAGGGATTTTATTGACAATAACTACAAGGTTGAAGGCGATTTACGAACTGAAGTTCAGCTGAACATAAAGCGCCTTATCGATCTTGGGACTTATAGAGGCCTTCGGCATAGACGGGGACTCCCTGTCAGAGGGCAGAGGACTCAGACCAATGCCCGTACCAGAAAAGGCCCCAAGAAGACTGTTGGAATCAGACGCAAGAAATGACGCCGGGGAGGCTGGATAAGCTTTGGCTAGAAGGAAGGAAAGGGTCAGAAGAAGGGAAAAGCGTGTTGTTGAAAAGGGCGTAGCCCACATAAGGTCCACCTTCAATAACACAATCATAACTATAACCGACACACAGGGCGGGGCAGTATCCTGGTCATCAGCCGGCAAACAAGGTTTTAAGGGGTCTCGAAAGAGCACTCCATTTGCGGCTCAGATGGCAGCTGAAGTTGCGGCGAAACAGGCAATGGACGTTGGCATGAGAGAAGTTGAGGTCTGTGTCAAGGGGCCGGGTGCCGGCAGAGAAGCAGCAATTAGGGCCCTACAGGCAGTAGGCCTTGAAGTCAGCCTCATCAAGGATGTTACTCCTGTTCCACATAACGGATGCCGTCCGCCTAAGCGACGCAGAGTATAGGGAGGCAAACAATGAGCAGACATATAGGACCGGTCTGCAGGTTATGCAGGCGTGAAGGTCAGAAACTATATCTCAAAGGTGAAAAATGTTTTACAAAGTGTACCCTGGAGAAGAGATCTTCGCCTCCGGGTATGCACAGCAGGATGAGGCGGCCAAGCGAGTACGGGCTGCAGCTTAGGGAAAAGCAAAAGGCGAGAAGGTTCTACGGGGTCGGAGAGAAGCAGTTCCGCCGCTATTTCCAGAAAGCCATTAAGGTTAGAGGTGTTACAGGCAAGACCTTGATGCAGATGCTTGAGCGAAGGCTTGATAACGTAGTGTACCGGGCTGGTTTTGCCAGGTCGCGAAGTGAGGCAAGGCAGATTGTGAACCACGGCCATGTGGCAGTTAACGGCCGCAAGGTTGACATTGCTTCATATCAGGTAAGCCCTGGAGACGAGATTGCCATTAGGCCAAGATCTTTGAAAATGGATAAATTCAAAGCCATGGCAGAGTATCTTGAGGGCCATACGGCTCCTGCCTGGATTTCCCTGGATCCTCAGAATTGGAAATGCACGATTTTGAGATTGCCTGAGAGGGACGAGGTTGATGCTCCGGTGGATGAGCGGTTCATCGTTGAGCTTTATTCGAAGTAATTCACCCCGGGGAAAGCGTGTTAAACAAGGGGGGCTCACAGAGTGTTCGAGTTAATCGAGCCAAGAATCCAATGCGAAGATATTTCGCCTGACAAGAAATACGGACGTTTTGTGGTGGAGCCTTTGGAAGAAGGGTACGGCGTGACCATTGGCAATTCTCTGCGCCGTGTTCTACTGTCTTCGCTTCCAGGGGCAGCTGTGACCAGAGTGAGGATAGACGGGGTTCTCCATGAGTTCACCACTATTCCTGGAGTCAGAGAAGATGTAACAGACCTAATACTGAACATCAAGACCTTGGTTCTGAAACTGCACAGTCCGGGAACAAGGTATGCCCGAATCGAGAAAGAGGGCCCTGGAATTGTTACCGGGCAGGATATTGTTGCCGACCCGGATATCGAGATCATAAATCCTGATGCGTACATTGCAGAACTTGCTCAGGGAGGCAGCTTATTCTTAGAACTGAGTGTCGAAGATGGGCGCGGGTATGTTACTGCAGAGGCTAACAAAGTGGCGAATCAGCCTTTAGGAACCATAGCCATTGATTCAAGGTTCACTCCTATTACCAAGGTCAACTTCCAGATAGAAGACACGCGTGTAGGGCAGAGAACCGACTATGATAAGTTAATCCTGGAAGTATGGACAGACGGAAGCATCAGGCCTGACGAGGCTGTTGAAAAGGCTGCCGGTATTTTGATTGACCATCTCGATCTATTCACGAACCTGGCGGCAAAGGTAAAGGATGATACAGACGAAGAGGAACTCGAGCAAAAGTCAGAGCTTGAAAAGCTGCTTGAGATGCCTGTCGAGGAAATGGAACTTTCCATGAGGTCCTTTAACTGCTTGAAACGTGCTGGAATTAACAATGTCGGTGAGCTTATCCAGAAGACAGAGCAGGAAATTTCAAAGGTACGGAACATGGGCAAGAAGTCCCTCGAAGAGGTCAAGAATAAGCTGGCTGAACTGGGGCTGGCTTTTCGCCTAGAGGACGAATGAGGGGGAGACGAAGTTGGGTTACTCACGATTTGACAGACCGACAGCACAACGCAAGGCGCTTCTTCGGGGCCTTGTAACATCGCTTTTGGAGAATGAAAGGATAGAGACTACTCTTGTCAAGGCGAAAGAGGCCAAATCTATTTGCGAGAAGATGATCACTATCGCAAAGGAAGATAACCTGGCTGCCAGGCGGAGGGCTCTTGCATTTATTAATAAAGAGGATGTAGTAAAGAAACTCTTTGATACCATTGGGCCAAGATACGCTCACCGTTCAGGCGGATATGTAAGGATCATTCAGACTCGCCAGAGGCGCGGCGATGGAGCTCCTATGGCCATATTAGAGCTTGTAAAGCCAGAAAAGTAAAGAGGGCTGAATGGAATAATGACTGTAGAGTCCCGGCGTATCGAGACAAGAGGCCTGGTTCACAAGTATCAGGTGGACGAGTCCTATAATGTGTTAGCTCTGGCTGGGGTGGACATAAACATACCACAAGGTGAATTTCTTGTGGTTCTGGGGCCCAATGGGTCTGGCAAATCCACCCTGGCCAAACACTTGAACGTTCTCCTATTGCCATATGAAGGCGACGTTTGGGTTTTTGGCATGAGTACCAAGAATCCTGAATACACCTGGGAAATCAGGCGGAGTGCCGGAATGGTGTTTCAGAATCCTGACAACCAGTTAGTGGCTACTGTAGTAGAAGAGGACGTGGCCTTTGGCCCTGAGAACCTTGGAATTGAGCCAAAGGAAATCAGAAGAAGAGTTAGCAAATCGCTTGAGGCGGTAGGTATGGGTGAATTCTCACGCCATGCACCTCACCTTTTGTCCGGAGGGCAAAAGCAAAGAGTTGCTATAGCGGGGATACTGGCCATGGAACCAAAGTGTATTGTTCTTGATGAGCCAACTGCCATGCTGGATCCGGTAGGCCGGGAAGAAGTTATGAACACCATAAAGAGGCTCAACAAGGAAATGGGGATAACCATTATTCACATTACCCACTACATGGACGAGGCTCTTTATGCAGATCGGGTCATTGTAATGAATGAAGGAAAGATCGTAATGCAAGGGACACCCAAAGAGGTTTTCAGGCAGGCAGAGAGCATATCCAATCTTGGGCTCGATGTTCCGCCCCTTGGCAAGCTCAGCCGTATGCTAGCCTCAAGTGGAATTCTTGTCGACCCGGACGCACTAAATGTGGATGAACTGGTGAATGAATTATGCCAATTGAAGTAAAGAATCTCAGCCATATCTATATGAAGGGTACGTTGTCAGAGGTAACTGCTTTGTCTGAGATTTCTTTTTGCATTGAAGACGGCGAATTTGTGGGTGTGATAGGGGCGACAGGTTCCGGGAAGTCTACCTTAATCCAGCACTTTAACGGCCTTCTGAAGCCGTCATCAGGGACTGTAACCGTTGACGGCGTAGATATTTGGTCAAAGGGAGTCAGCCTAAAAAAGATAAGGCAGAAGATAGGCCTGGTATTTCAATATCCTGAACAGCAAGTGTTTGAAGAAACGGTTTTTGAGGATATTGCTTTTGGGCCCAGGAACCTAGGGTACTCCCAGGAAGAGGTTGAGGCACAAGTAGAAGAGGCACGAAAGATTGTTGGGCTGGACAGGGAGCTTCTGTCTCGCTCTCCTTTTGAACTTTCAGGAGGACAGGTGAGAAGGGTAGCCATAGCAGGGATTCTTGCCACGAAGCCCAAGGTGCTGGTTTTGGATGAACCTGCTGCAGGGTTGGATCCACAGGGGCGAAAAGAGATCCTGGACAATGTGAAATGCCTCCATGAAACAGGCATGACCGTTATCCTTGTGTCTCACAATATGGACGACGTGGCCAGGCTGTGCCAGAGAATTATGGTTCTACACAGAGGAAAACTTGTGACAGACGGCTCGCCCAGGAACGTATTTTCCCAGGGAAGGTTTCTTGAGTCACTGGGCTTGAAATCGCCTGATGTAACAGTGCTGATGGAGAGGCTGAAAGATAGAGGCTGGAACGTTAGAGAAGATGTTCTCACAGTGGAAGAGGCATATAGCGAGATAATCAAGGAGTTAAGGGGAAGAGGGGTGGCGGGAGTCTTATGATTTCGAGCGGAGTAATAATAGGCCAGTATTATCCTGCTGATTCTCTTGTCCATTCTCTTGATCCAAGGGCAAAGATCCTCATATCCATAATGTTCATGATTGTCTTGTTTGTGGGCAACAACTTTTACTCATTTTTCGTAACAGGCATCTTTGCTTTGCTTTCAGTGATTCTTTCCAAGATCCCGTGGAAAGTGCTTCTTAGAGGGCTTAGGCCGATTATCTTTATCATGGCCTTCACCATGGTTTTGCACCTTTTCCTTACTCCAGGGCCTGAGATCTTTCACGTAGGCCCTCTAAAGGCGACATGGGCAGGTTTGGTGCAAGGCCTGTTCATAGGCACCAGGCTCATAATCCTGATCCTGTTTACATCGTTATTGACACTTACCACATCGCCTATTGAACTTACCGATGGGCTCGAGGACATACTTAAACCGTTTTCAAGGTTAGGTGTCCCTGCCCATGAGATTGCAATGATGATGACTATTGCCTTGAGGTTTATTCCAACTTTGCTTGAAGAGGCAGAAAGAATAATGAAAGCCCAAATGGCCAGAGGGGCAGACTTCGAGTCAGGCAACATGGTCCAAAGGGCAAAGAGTCTGGTTCCTTTGCTGGTACCCCTGTTCGTAAGTGCTTTTAGGCGAGCAGATGATCTTGCCATGGCCATGGAGGCCAGGTGTTACAGAGGCGGCGAAGGGAGAACCAGGATGAGGGAACTTCAGTTGGCTTCAGTGGACTACCTGGCATTTGGTATAACGGTNNGCCTAATATCAGGATCAAAATGTGTATTCAGTATGATGGAACGCGGTATTCAGGGTTTCAGCGTCAGAAGGATTGCCTTACGGTTCAAGGAGTCCTGGAAGAGTCTTTAGAGAGATTGCTGGGGCACCCGGTAACGATAAGAGCTGCAGGCAGAACTGATGCAGGGGTTCATGCCAGGGGACAGGNNTTGGCCCACAGGTATGTTTTCTGGTACCCGGGCAATCTTGATTTTGAGTTAATGTCCAAAGAAGCACTGGAGTTTGAAGGAACAAAAGATTTTGCCAATTTTAGGGCCCAGGGATCTTCTGCCAGGACTACTGTCCGGCAGGTATTTGAAGCAAGGTGGGCAAGGAAGGATGTGGAAGGGCATAAAGACGCCTTATGGGAGTTCTGGGTTACTGCAGATGGATTTCTATACAAGATGGTAAGGCTTATGGCCGGCACTTTGATAGATATAGGAAGAGGATACCTTCCACCGGGGACTGTCAGAGGAGCCCTTGAGGCGGCAGAAGAAAAAGGAAAGTTCAAGATTGGGAAATGCGCCCCAGGCAAAGGTCTTTGCCTGGAAAAGGTCAGGTTCTCTTGACCAGAAAAATCACCATGGTTAGAATGGATGTTGCTTGCACGGCGGCATAAGGAGGTTGTGACAGTGGGCGTAACTTATATGGCCAAACCAGGAGAGGTACCGAGAAGATGGTGGATCATTGACGCAAAGGGCAAACCATTAGGCAGGATTGCGTCTATGGCAGCTATATTGCTTCGTGGAAAACACAAACCTACGTTTACCCCTTCTGTTGACATGGGGGATAGCGTAATAATAATAAATGCCAAAGAGGTTGTACTCACCGGCAACAAGAGGGATCAGAAGATATTCTTCACCCACTCAGGGTATCCCGGCGGTGACAGGTACATTCCTTACCGGATTATGATGGAGAAGTTCCCGGAACGGGTCGTGGAAGTTGCAGTCAAAGGCATGCTTCCTAAGAACCGGCTGGGAAGGCAGATCCGTAGACGCCTCTTCGTATACAAAGGTGCCAATCATCCTCATCAGGCACAGAAGCCTGATTTGTGGCAGGGAGGGAAATAAGGTGGATTCAATATTTGCAACTGGACGGAGAAA
>MTKW01015865.1_pt1 | contig 18564 bp, 18 predicted proteins | sample 1042761 | NCBI WGS metagenome assembly MTKW01 (sample SAMN06205366, study PRJNA360243) | anaerobic digester metagenome | biome: Wastewater treatment plant; feature: Anaerobic digester sludge; material: sludge; isolation source: anaerobic digester fed with sludge from wastewater treatment plant ... | reverse complement strand
TTTCCTTCTCGTACCTATTTCTAATTTATGATAGCCCATGCAAAATTTAAGATATTTCTTATTGTATATCTTAGATTATCTTCAGATACCTGTTTTTCTCCTGTAAAGGGTAGGGCCTGTCTATTGGTGGGGAATATACCTGAAATCCCTATATCATATGCCCCCTCAAGTTCTTTGTCTAGGGCATCTCCTGTAATTACACATAGGGGTATATTCTTTACCTTAGCATATTTTGAAACCCCAAATATTGCTTTTCCTCCTAAGCTTTGTCCATCTATCTTTCCTTCTCCGGTAATAATTAGATCAGCATCTTCTATTAGGTCATCAAATCGTATTGTTTCTAATATCATATCTATTCCTGATACTAAGGGTACATCTAGTAGTCCATTTAGTCCTGCTCCTAGACCTCCTGCCATCATTTTCTCCATTGGGAAATCCAAATCTTGGATGTTGGTCTCCATAGGCTTCCATAGATGGGTCTTTTATTACACAATTTCCCATACTGCTTTCCTCATGTGACAAGACAAACAACATTAAATTCATAGCCCTTTTCTTTTAATTTTATTCCTACATCATTTGCACCAGTTAGGTCATCAGCAATTATTGCTAACCCATCCAACATTTTCCCCTCTTTAGAAAATTTAAGAAAGTAAGTTCACCCTTGTTCTTCTATATATATTAGATTTAAACACATGCATGTTTACTAAATCTATACTCTTTTATTCTTCTTTTCTAAGACCTTATTGTGGCACATTTCCACAATTCTTTTCATTGCCTCCTTTGTAGGACCTGAAATAGCAATCCCTTTCCCTGCAATATCATGGGCCGTACCATGTGCAGGTGTAGCTAGTAAAACAGGCAAACCTGCACTAATGGTCACTCCTCTATTAAAACCCAGCAACTTCATGCCAATTTGTGCTTGATCATGATACATAGCTAACAAGCAATCAAAGGGTTCATCTTTCATTCTCAAAAGTACAGTATCTGCTGCATATGGTCCAAAAACATTTATCCCTAGTTTTTGTGCTTCTTCTATAGCAGGTTTAATAGCCTCTATCTCCTCCGTTCCTGATAACCCACCTTCACCACAATGTGGATTCAGTGCAGAAACAAAAATTTTTGGTTCCTCTACTCCTCCTAATTTTACATGTCTATGAGCAAACTTAATTCTATCCATAACATTTTCTTTAGTAATATTAGTATACACGTCTCGTAAAGGAATATGAGATGTTACCCTCGTTATCCATAGGTTATCCATTAAGTTTATTTCCCCAAATCCTTTTTTTTGGTTTAACAAATCAGCAAAAAAATGGAGATCATCAACATATTTATAACCACCTCTTTGCAATGATTCTTTATTTAACGGTCCATAAACAATTCCATCCAACAACCCACATTTAGCAAGATCTACAGCAAATTTCAAATTATCACCTGAAGCTTTACCAGTTCTTGGAGAAATCCCTCCCAGTTCATAATTAAGGGGTGAAATACTTTTTTGATCAAGAAAAAAAACAGCTCCATTCTCCCTTTTAATATTATCAATACTATTAATTTCTACCACGTACTGTTTCATCTTCGAAATAGCCTGACCCTGATGAAACACCCTTAAATCGTCTATAATAACCCATGTGGCGATATTTCTTATTTTTTCATCACTTAATGATTTAACTATTAATTCCGGTCCAATTCCAGTTGCATCCCCTAATGTTAATCCTATTAAAGGTTTGTAGCTATTTTTCATAATTAATCATCCTTTGTATTGTAAACTCTGTATAGTTTTTTAGTGCCTTTTGTATGAATCAAATATTATTTAAGTCATATTTCAACTTCTAGAATAAGTTACCATTAACATCAAACTGAAAATCTTCTAATCCTCCTAATATTTCTATATTTGGATTATGCTTTGCTTCTTCAAGCAGGGCTTCAGAAATGTAAATGTATTCCAATTCCGAAGTATTTTTTATTCTGATAATTTTTGGGTTTTGCTTATTAGAATAATTACATGTTTTTATTCCTAGTCTGATAGCATCCAAATCTGATTTCACATATAGGGGGATTTTAGCTAGGACAAGTAATGTCGAAGTAATAGCATTCGGATATGTTATGTCTAAATTAATCTTATCAACAAGTCTTTTTGTCGTTATATCTGCCAACCCTATGCCATTTGCATTACCGCGGGTTTCATCTGAAAGGTCAAGAGCAACAACCTTTTCAGCTTTAATACCTCCACTAGCATATGTTGTGCCAAACCTTCCAGTTACATTCGGGTCCATACCATCACCACTATAATTTTTCCCGATTTTATCAACTACTAGGACATCCGTAGAGTCGAATAAAATTTTTCCCATTATCTCTTTTGACTCTATTAAAAGTTTAGGTTCTTTTAAAGGGATCTCTTCTTTTGTTAATGACAAAAGCTTGTATGTTTGATCATATGCATTTTCAATTATCCCCAAACCAAAAATTACATTTGTTCGGGCAAGAATACTATTTGCAAAAAGCGGTATCAAATGATGTAACATTCCAAATCCTGCTTCATGTACCACTTCTGCACCTTTTTGTTTACCTAAACCAATTGCTAACATTTTCATTAAACCACTTTCATAGGTGCCATGGAAACCTGTGTGTGTTTTTATTCTTCCGCATACGATTATAGCATCAGCTTCTGCAGCATTTCTATCTACATATATAGGATGCCCCTGCTCGGTTATTCCAATTTGCTTTGTATCCATCGAAGAAATAATTGGACAACCTACAAATTCCTCTGTAACCCCATAATCAAAAAGAATTTGTTTTTGCCCATCGGCATTTGCACCACCATGACTCCCCATAGCGGGAACTATAAATGGGTTTCCTTTATTCTCGATTACAAAGTCAACAATGGCTTTCATTATTATATTTATGTTTGCAACACCCCTACTACCACAGGTTATTGCAATATTCATATTAGGTTGAATTTGGGATTTTATTTCATCTCTATTAAGTTGCTCAAATACTATGCTATGTATTTGCTCTTTAGGTATATGATCTTTATTAAATCTTTGTTTAATTTTAACCATTTTAGGAAGTTCTATTCCCTTAGTTAATTCCCCTATTATTTCCATATTGATAACACCTCCATAAAATTTATGTTACAATAAACAAATAAAACACTTCCTAGCCAATGTCCGTTCCTAGCTGATAAGTAAATATTTATTTATGTTTCTTGATATATAGAAAAACTTAGTAAACTGATTAGAGCAAAATAAGCAAAATATTAATAGTAATAATTTTTTATAGAAATCTACTTATGTTTGATCCCACTCCATTTTACCAGGAAAAAACCATACAATATCAAGAAATCCACCTTCATCTAACTCAAATACATGCCACTCTCCAGCATTTACTTTCATAATCATTCCTGATAAAATCTTTTTGCGCCCCCCTAGGGTTGACTCAGAATTCCCAAACCTTGCATATGCTTTTGAGCAATTAATGACATACATTCCCTCTTCTGAATGGACATGAGGTTTCATTGCCCCAAGGCTTTTATCAAATCTAGCGAAGCCAACACTCATATTGTTGCTTTCAAAAACACCATCGTCTTTTTTTATTGCATTATAATTAGTTCTAGCTAAACTTGTTTTTGGTTTACAATCTTCCATTAAAATAAATTGCACTATAAATCTCCCCTATTATATTTTAATATATTTATCTTCAATGTTTATTATCTAAACTAATGCATTTAATTTATAAATATTTCTTTTCCTTTTTGAATATTATTAATAGATAATCTAACTTGCATTTAAAGGACCAAGTGTTTGGATTCCAATGGGGGTTTCCTATATTTAGTAGCCTGTTCAAAGGCATAGGCAATTTCTAGCAAGATACCATCATCAAATTCCCTTGCTAGGATCTCGATCCCCACCGGTACACCTATAGGTGCTGTCTCAGTTGGCTTTGTGAAACCTGCTGGCAGGGAACAAGCTGGAAAACCTGTTACTGAACCTAAAATCCCATTTCGTTCGTTTTGTGTTTCCCCTACAAATACCACTGGTATTTTTTGATGGGGGTAGGCAATGGCATCTAGCTTTAGTTCTGCCATAATAGCCACAATCTGATTTCGTAAGGCTAGCCTTTTTATAAGTCGCTCATTGTAAATAGGTGTATCCACGTCTAGGGAGCGGGCTAACTTAAGGTTTTCATCAATACCCTTATGATACTTTCCAAACTTTATCAAATCATCTATAGAATGAACCTTAGAAAGCTTACCTAGGGATTTAAAATAATCATTCAACTGAATTTTAAACTCATGCATATGAACAGAAGCTTCCTTTACTAAATAATCCGAATCAATATTTTCTTCAATATCTATTAAGCTAGCTCCTGCCTTCTCCATTTCTTTTAGACTCTTCATTACCAGTTCATTTACTTCCTTATGCTCTGCCTTATTTCCAAAGAAGCTTTTTAAGATTCCAATTCTCTTTCCTTCTAGACCATTTACCTTTAAGCAGTCCATAAAACTTTCAGCTTTTTTCCCTATAGACCAAGCAGTTATAGGGTCATCAGGGTCATAACCACTAATAACATCCAATACCCTGGCAGTATCCTCCACAGTTCGGCTTATTGGGCCTGCAGTATCCTGGGTAAAAGAATGGGGGATTATCCCATCCCTGCTTACCAAGCCAATGGTGGGTCTAAATCCTACTAAACTACAAGCTGAGGCAGGTGAACGAATGGAATTAATAGTGTCTGTCCCAATACCTACTAGCCCAAAGTTTGCCGCTATACTGGCTCCTGTACCACCACTGGACCCTCCGGGGGTTCTTTCCAAGTCATAGGGGTTTAAGGTCTGGCCTAATATGGAGCTGATAGTTTCCCCCCCTACTGCAAATTCATGGAGGTTAACCTTGGCTAAGATAATTGCACCCCCTTCTTTAAGTTTCCTGGTAAGGAAAGCATCATCTGGGGGTATAACCCCCTCTAAACTTAGGGAACCAGCTGTAGTTTCCATGTCCCCAGTGTCCACATTATCCTTTAACATTACTGGAATACCATGGAGAGGACCAACAAAACCTTTTTCATTAAACTTTTTATCCAATTTATCTGCTATTTCTAAGGCTTTAGGGTTAACCATTATAACAGAATTTAAGGAAGGACCTTTTTTATCAAAGGCTTCGATTCTTTCTAAATACATTTCCACCAACTTCCTGGCCGTTAATCTTCCTTCTTCCATAGCCTTATGTACTTCTTTTATGGTAGTTTCCTGAATAACAAAATCTTTATTCTTATAAGACATAATCTCATCCCTTTGCAAAGTTTTCTACATCTAAGGGTCAATATAGATAATCCATTTTATAGTATATCTCGTTAATTATTAAATAGAGTTTTTAAAAAGTCTATCAATTTAAATATAGAGAAAAGTGTAAAAAATATTCCGAATATGAACACAGCAACATACCATAGATTATAATATATTTGCAAATAAGGTGTCCTTTTCCCAATTGTACTAAGGCTCCAGAAGTACCCACTGAATATTACACCAAATCCGCACAATATATTTATAAATCTAATAATAACCTTTAAAAAGTCTTTTTTTATTCCACCTAAAGAATCCTCAAGCAGTGAAACTGAAATATGTTCTCCACGCTCCGTTAGATATGAAATTCCCATAAATACCATCCATGTAGTAAAGCATGAAATTATTTCATCTGTCCATCCAGTACCGCTTATCCCTAAAAACCTGCCGAAGATTTTTATCAATATTATAATAATCAAAAAGATAAACAGTATAGCAGTCAAAATTTCCAGTGCCCTTGAAAGCCTATTTAAATGTTTATTGATCATTTTATTGCCTCCTATCAACCCAATAATAGTTTTGGTAAAATTGTCACTATTGGGCTAAAATATGTGATTATTATAAGTACTATCATCAATACAATTATAAAAGGTATAATTTCCTTAACCAATTCAGCCATTGTAATATTTCCCAATGTCATCACTGGATATAAACACATACCTACTGGAGGTGTTATAGTACCAATCATGGAATTAATACACATTATTACCCCTAGATGCACTAAATCAATACCAAATTGTTTTGCAATTGGCACAAATATAGGAACAGTTAATATTAATATTGCATTCCCCTCCATAAAGCAACCTAATATCAGTAGTATAATGTTTACAATAAGTAAAATTACAACTTTGCTATTAGTAAAACTAACCAAACCACTTATAATTGCCGCTGGAACACCATTATAGGTCAACAACCAACCAAATAATCCTGCTGCAGCTATAATTGCCATCACCTGCGAAGTATTTCTCATAGCTTCTAACATCAGAGTCCAAAAGTTTCTTAGGTTTATTTCCTTATAAATAAAAACACCTAAAAATAGCGCATAAAAACATGCTATAGTTGCTGCCTCGGTGGGTGTAAAAAAACCTGAAAGTATACCACCTAGTATTATTACTGGCATCAAAAGCGAAGGTAGGGCATCAAGAAATGCTATCCACTTTTCCTTTCTACTGGCCTTATGAGAAACAGGATAGTCACGTTTTTTTGCTACTATATACACAATAACCATCAAACTCAAACCCATTAAAATACCAGGTAAAAATCCTCCTAGGAAAAGCCGTCCAACTGAAACACTAGTTAATCCCCCATATAATACCATTGAAATGCTAGGAGGGATAATTGGACCTATAGTGCTAGATGCCGCAGTTACGGCCCCAGAAAAACCATCATCAAAGCCCGCATCTTTCATAGCCTTCATTTCTATTGCGCCAAGACCTGCAGCATCAGCAACTGCTGATCCAGACATGCCTGCAAACAACATACTTGCTAACACATTTACATGACCTAGTCCTCCCTTTTTATGTCCTACCAATGTATTTGCATACGCAAACAAACGTACACTTACCCCTGACATATTCATTAGTAGACCTGCAAGGATAAATAATGGTATAGCAAGCAAGGTAAATGAATTGACACTAGCATAAACACGTTGTGCTCCCATTGTTAATAACTCAAAATTTCCCGTCTGCATTATAAAAATAAAAGAGGCAGTTAGCATAGATACAAAAACTGGCACTCCTAATGCTAGAAAAATTAAAAAACTTATGATTAATACCATTTATAATACACCCCCATATAACTGCTATTACACTGTGGGCTATTTATTTTATAGCCCACAGTGCATTATCTAGTTCATTTGTTTGTTACTTGCTCTTTTCAATTAAATCAAGCCATTCACTTACAAAATCCTCATCATAATCCTTCTTTAACTCATCAATTGCAGGTTGTGCTGCCTCAATAAATTCTTTTTTATCTGGATAGGTGAATGTTACATCATATTCGTTTTTGAACTTTTCAATCAATTTGTTTTCAGCCTCAACAAAAATATCACGCTCATATTTAGTTGCCTCTGAAGATGCTTCAATAATAATCTCCTGTATGTCATCTGGTAAAGAGTTAAATTTATCAGGATTCATTACCATTCCAGTTGTAAAGAAAGTATATTCAATCATAGCTATATACTTATTAATCTCTTGGATATTTCCAGAATCCATTGTTGCGATCGGGTTTTCCTGACCATCTACAACACCTTGTGAAAGTGCAAGATACAATTCGCTAAAATCTATAGCTTGGCAAATGGCTCCAAATGCCGTCATTGTTAGCTGATTTACCCTTTCAGTTGGGACCCGGAGCTTTAAACCTTTAATATCATCAACCTTATTTATTGGCTTATTCGCACTTAGATTACGGAACCCATAATACATCCAATCTATTACTTTAAAGCCAGCATCCTCAGCCATTTTCTTCATATATTCCCCAACTTCAGAGTCATATGCTTTTGCAGCATGTTCATAGCTTTCAAACATGTACGGCCACATAGTGACATTTAACTTGTCATTGTAATATGCCATATGCCCTGTAGTAAAATAACCCCCATCTACGACACCAATACGAATTTGATCTATTATTTCTGTGGGGTCACCTAGCTCAACATTAATATAGGTTTTGAATTTTAACCTTCCGTTACTAAGTTCTTCTGCCCTTTTGGTAAATTTATACATAGCTTGTGTAATCGGATGATCTTCTGCTAGGTGGGTTGCAAAAACTAGTTCATAAGTCTCATCTGGTTTGCCACCATTTTTGTTTTCGTCATCCCCCTCCTTAGATACTTTCTCTCCTGCACAACCAGCCAATAGTAAAACTACAAGACTAATTGATATTAGGAAATAAATGATACGTTTGCCTTTTTTCATTTACTCTCATCCTTTCTTTATTTTTATATCCTACACTACAATATTAATAATGTAGGCAATAAACCCTTTCTATAACTTTTCATTCATGTTGAATTCAAGGGTTCCACAATATAGTCATTTAAGCCTTAATGTTAGAATAAACCCTTTGCTTTTAGGTATTATGAAAACATTTTCAGTATCATTATCAAGTACAAATCAAAACTCAATGTTTCGCAATACTTATTAAATTATAAACATTACCTTTCCAGAATCTTTAGAAACCTGTTCGAATGCTTCTTCAAATTGGGATAATGAAAATCTATGTGTAACTACATCCAATAACTTTACTTTATCAGACTCTAATAATGAGGATAGATTGTACCAAGTATTCCATATCCTACGTCCAAATAAACCTTTAATTTTCGCTCCTTTTAAGTTAATGTTTTTTGTAATATTAATTGAGATTTCTCCTCCAGGGTGTCCAACGGTTACAACCTTCCCTTCCAATCGTAAGTAATCAAATAAAGTTTCGTAAACCTTGGGTGAGCCTGTCATTTCTAGTATAATATCAACCCCTCCCCTTTTTTCACAGACCTTTTTAACCAGGGCATCAAGATCATCTTCAAGTGAATTTATAGCTATAGCACCAAACCTTTTTGCCATATCCACCCTGTATTGATCAATATCCACTGCTAAGACCTTTGAAACACCACTTGCTAATAATAATTTCACAGCAAAAAGCCCTATTGCCCCACAACCAAACACAAGTGCAGTTTCTCCGGGTTGAACATCTGCTTCCTCAACTGCCCTCATCGCAACACCTGCAGGTTCAAGTAATGCACCTTCCTCAAAAGATATGTTTTCTGGTAGCTTAAATGCTATACTTTCCGGTAATATTGTATATTCTGAAAAACAACCATCACAATTGATTCCAAATATCCCCATATTCATACAGTTATGTGAATTCCCATTTTTACATTGAAAGCATTCTCCGCATGGAATGTGTGTTTCTGCTGCAACCCTATCTCCAATTTTAAAGGATTTAACATTACTGCCTAACTCAATTACCTCACCCGAAAATTCATGGCCAGCTACAAATGGAAACTTAACATTAAATTTCGATGTAAAATCTATAGCAGATTGATTCCATTCATAGTAACTAATATCTGTTCCACATATTGCTGTAGCATGAACTTTGATTAACATTTCATTAGGTCCAGGGGACGGTTTTGCTACCTCCTTATATATAAACCCTTTATGTGAACCAGTCTTTACCACCGCTTTCATTGAAATTATCATCCTTTCCATTAATTTGGTATACAAAACCTCTATAGTATAAATGAATTGTAAATTGTGTTAAAGGTTTGCATTCTTTTTATATATAGTTTCTATAACTGCCTTTTCAATGTAGTCAGGACTAAAATTATATTTATCTAAGAGGTCATTATGTGTGCCTGACTCTGTATATATATCATCAATACCTATACGTTTCATCAATGTTGGATAATTTTCACCTAACACCTCTGCAACGGCTCCACCCAATCCTCCGATAATATTATTTTCTTCTACAGTAATAACTGCCCTAGTTTTCTTTGCAGCATTTATAATGGTATCCTTGTCAATTGGTTTAACACAAGGCATCTCTATCAACTGTATGTTATATCCTTTTTCCCTTAGTAATTTTTCTGCCCCCAATACACGGTTAGCAGTGACACCATTAAATATTATAGTAGCATCAGTACCCTCTTCTTTAATAATGTTGGCCTTACCAATTTTAAAACTATAATCTCCATCAAACACTTTAGGGACCGGTCCCCTTCCGATTCTTAGGTATACAGGGCCTTTGTATTTGGCAATTTCCTCTGTTATTACTTCTGTTGATGCTGCATCTGCTGGAACTACCACTACCATATTTGGAATAGCACGTAATATAGATATATCCTCTAACCCCTGATGGGTAACACCTTCTATATTTCCAGATAAACCTGAAAGACCTGAAACTACCTTTACATCTAAATCTGTATACGCACAAAATGTTCTTACCTGTTCAAGAATTCTCATTGAAGCAAAGGGTGCATATGTAGCAACGAACACCTTTGCACCACATGATGCTAATCCAGCACCAACAAGGGTCATGTTTTGTTCTGCTATACCAACATTAATAGCCTTTTTAGGAAACTCCCTCGCAAACGGTGAAAAACCCATAGATTTTTCAGTATCAGCACTTACAACATAAACGCTTTCATCTTTTCTTGCATATTTCAAAAGAGCCCTTCCAAATGCATCCCTAGTAGAAATTTCATCATAAACTATAGACATTTTAATTCCCCCTCTAATTCTAACATTGCCTGGTTATATTGGGTTTCATTAGGAACTTTTTGATGCCATGTGTTATCATGTTCCATAAAGCTAATGCCTTTCCCTTTAACTGTATGGGCAATAATAACGGTTGGCATACCACTAAAATTACTGGCAATATCTAAGACACTAACTATTTCTGCCATATTATGTCCATTAACTGACATTACGTTCCAGCCAAAGGCCTTCCATTTATCCATTAATGGTTCCATTGGTAGGATCTCCTCCACAGAACCGGTGCTTTGAAAATGATTGTAATCTATAATAGCTATAAGATTATTAAGCTTAAATTTAACAGCTGACATAGCTGCCTCCCAGATAGGACCTTCCTGTAATTCCCCATCCCCTATAATTGCATAAACCTTAAATTTCTTGTCCAATGTTTTTGCATATAGCGCCATGCCCATGGCTATTGATAGACCATTTCCAAGGGAGCCGCTTGTCATGTCTACACCTGGTGTTTTATTCATATCTGGATGACCTTGTAAATTAGAGTTAATTCTTCTAACCTGGGTTAAATCCTCAAGAGGAAAAAAACCCCTCCTAGCTAATGCGGAGTAAATTACGGGACAAGCATGACCTTTTGATAACACAAGCCTGTCTCGATCAATCCAATTCGGTTTGTCAGGATTAACTTTCATTTTTTTGAAATATAATGCGGTTACAATATCTGTGCACGATAATGCCGGTCCAGGATGTGATGGCCCTTGGGCTTTATAGGCAATATTAATAATGTCTTGCCTAATCAAATTTGCCATTCTTTTTAATTCTTTGGTATTCATGCATCTTCCTCCTAGTTTAATATGTTTAGAAATAACTTTTATAAGAACTTCTATACATATTTATTGTATTTTATATTAAATTTGACTTCGAATATAATATTTAACTGTAATGTTTAATTGAAATGTCTTGATGTCATAATGAAGAGCAATATTCCTATAATCTTTTTTAAGAATGTAATGTAAGTTTTTTAGGACTAAAGGTAGCAACTTATTTGCTAAGTGAAGTAATGGTCTTAAATAATCGCCCTAGGGCTTAATTTATCTTAGGTAGTATTCTCGCTTGTTTTCAACTACCTTGGCTCTTGTCAACATTTGCAATGCTAGATGTATATAGCCAATATATTCTTTGTCAGGGGTTGCCTAAGTATATATCATGTCCTAACTCCCGCCAACGTTTTTTTGGCTTTTTACAATCCTTTTTCTCAGGGTTATGGAATTAGAATCATCCTCCCAGGGCAACCATTCTCTATATCCTTAAAGGCCCTTTGATAGTCTTCAAGTGAGTATATGTTTCCAATTATAGGATTGATATCAAAGTTACCAGGCTTCAATAACTCATTACACCGCCACCAAGTTTCGTACATTCTTCGACCTGTTACACCATTAACCCTATCTATAGAACCACACCCATAAATTGCGACCGTCTTGACACCTACTTCACCGGACAGTACTCCATGTACTGCTATACCTATGGGCTCAAGCATTGATCCTATTTCATAATTAATACTATCCTCTAATTTCCATACACAGTCTACTGGGATTGAAATATACTCTGCAAAATAACCTGGGGTGTGCACACCAACTATCTTCATACTTTCACATATATGCATATTACCCGTCTGACATTGATAGCAGTTATTGCATGGGGTATTTGTTTCACCTGCCACCCTGTCTCCAATATTAAAACTATCTACCGAAGATCCTACCTCTACTATATCTCCCGAAAACTCATGCCCAAAGACCATAGGCAATTTTAATCTTTCCTGTGCCCAGTCAGTCCATTGATAAATGTGCATATCAGTACCACAAATAGCCGTCGCTTTAATTTTAACTAAGACCTCGTTAGCCCTAACTTCAGGGATTAGTAAGTTTTCTTAATAAACAGCCCCTGGCTCTGGCACTTCCTTTAGAATACCTTTCATGTATTTTTTCAATTTTAAACACCTTCTTGAATTTTATACTTTAGACCTGGCCATTTTTATTGCTAGTTCAAGGGCATCAATTAAACTTTCTTCATTAGCCCTTCCCTCACCTGCTTTTCCAAAGGCAGTTCCATGGTCTACAGATGTTCGAATTATTGGCAATCCAATCGTACTGTTCACTCCTCCTACAGATGTGTATTTATTTGTAGTCACATCTAATTTAAATCCACTTAGCTTAATGGGGATGTGTCCTTGGTCATGATACATTGCAAGAACAATATCATATTGACCAGCCAAGGCCTTAACAAATACAGTATCAGGGGGAACTGGTCCCTCTACATTTATGCCAGCCTTCCTTGCCTTTGAAATAGCGGGAGATATTGCCTTACTTTCCTCATCCCCAAATAAACCATTTTCGGAGGAATGGGCATTTAATCCTGCCACAGCAATCCTGGGATTTTCTATATTCATCATTTTCATAGCCTCAAGGGCTAACTTAATTACCGTGGAAACTCTTTCTTCCGTTACCAATTCACATGCCTGGCGCATAGAAACATGTGTTGTTACATGAATAACCCTTAATCCATCACCTGTAAGCATCATTGCATAGTCTTTTGTTTTGGTTAGGTCTGCTAAAATCTCTGTATGGCCTGAATAGTGATAGCCTGCCAGATTTATAGATTCTTTATTTATAGGCCCTGTAGTTACAGCTTGAATTTCACCTTCCATTGCCAATTCAATAGCTTTCTTTACGTAATTAAAGGAAGCTTCTCCAGTTAAAGCACTTACTTTTTTATACTCCCAGCTTTTAGGGGTTAAATAATTTAAATTCATAAAATCTAAGGTTCCATACTCCCCTTTNNCTTTGAAAGAGCCTTTATAGAAATTTCCGGGCCAATTCCAGCTGGGTCACCCATTGTTATACCTATTATTGGTCTCATTCTAAACACCTTCCTTTTTATTTGAAAATTCTACAACCTTGATGAAAGAATCTTTTTCCCCGAACCCCCCAGCTTTTGTAATAACTTGCAAACCTTCAAAGGGGCCTCCTATTAGTTTTCCACTGGGAATGCCTGGCAGAATCTCTTTTTCCAAGGCCATGCTATGGGATCCCATTTTTTCAAAAACATGTGCCGCTGTATCCCCTCCTGTCAATATTAATAACTTAACTAGCCTTTCTGATACAAGCTGGTTGGCTATTTCCCCCAAGCTTGATACTATCCTTTTAGATTTTTGTAAATCCATTTGGGAATAATATTCTTCTATATTTTTATCCATTAGGCTGCTTACTGCAATAATAGTTACTTGATTTTCTTTTAAAGAAGTTCTAGCTTTCTGAACAAGTTTTTGTATTTCTTTTTTATTATTACTATCAGAAACCTTTTTTGTATCTACAACTATTAGCTCAGAATCAGGTTTAAGAGCCAAGGCTCTTACCTGTTCTCTAGTTACGAGGTTATGTGTGCCAGCTAATAATAGAATTGAATTACTTCCTTTATTTAATTTATCATCATCATTAAAATTCCACTCACTGGCAATGCTTTTTGCTAATCCTGCAGACCCAGCAATAACAGATGTATTAGCATATTCCTTCAAAGCAGAGGCAATTATCTTTAAATCATCATCTGTAATTGCGTCAATTACAAAGGTCTCCAATTGAGCTTTTTTTAGTTTATAAATTTTCTGTTTTAAATTATCGGTTCCCTTTCTCACCTCTTTAATATTTATTACAGCTGTAGATCTATTAGTTTCACTTTTGAGCATACCTGGTATATGGGCTATCGGATCTGAATTCTTAATGTAGAGATGTCCATCCACCACTATCCTTCCGTTCTCAGGGAATGAAGGTACAATAAACGACGTATTCAAATTTAGCTCCTCCAACATGGCCTCTATTTCTACACCTGGATTACCACGAAGTGTAGAATCTATTTTTTTATAAAAGAGCTTATATCCTTTATCACGTACAGACTTAACAATTTCCCTATTTATTCTAAAAGCAATATTGTCATTGACATTTCGGGTTTCACCATTAATTGATATAATCTGATAGCTGGTGTCTAAGTTTTCAAGGTGTTTCTTATAATTAAATATTACAAGGGTAGAAAGACCATATTTACTAAATTGAACCCCCGTATCTGTTGAACCAGTTAGATCATCTGCTATAATACAAAGTTTTTTCATTATGCATTCTCCTAGATTTACTCATTTTCTGAACATCTACCTAGTATATATGCAACTATTATGCCAACCTAGTAAATGGCAATACTATCAAGTTCTTAAGATTTCAATATAAAAAATGCTTTTCATTATGAAAGGTATTTTTTATAACAACCCCTGCAAATTGGTGAAGTCAACATGTTTAGGTGTGGAGTTCATTTTGAAATGATATTTTCATTTTGCATTACTTTAGTTCTCCTCCATAATGTGGTTGTACTAATTCCAAGTTTTCTAGCAGCCTCTTTTTTAGTTTTACTTAATTCTAGAGCGTTTATGATTGCCTGATTCTCTATATCTGAAAGTGAATTTACAGATGAAAAGCCATTTTCACCTAAAAAGTTAGCAGTTCTGTCCTGACTTATACCAGGGTCCATGTTTTCTAATATGTCCAGGACATCTTTTCTAGTAACTTCCTTATTATGCCTTAAAACAATTATTTGTTCTAGAACATTTTTTAATTCCCTAACATTTCCTGGCCAAGAATATGACTTAAGCATATCTAAGGCTTTGTTATCAAAATTAGGAGAATCGAAACCTAACTTTTTTGACAAATCACGGCATAGTACCCTTATAAGTACTGAAATATCATCGACCCTTTTCCTTAGTGGTGGAATGCTAATAACCAGCACACTTATTCTATGATATAAATCCTTTCTAAATTTACTGTCATTTATTAAATCTCTTAGGTTCCTGCAAGTAGCTGCAATAATACGGGCATTTATCGGTATTATCTTGCTACCTCCAACCCTCATAACTTCTTTTTCCTGCAAGACCCTCAGTAAACGTGCTTGCATACTGGTAGAAATTTCTGCAATCTCATCTAAAAAGATTGTTCCCCCATGTGCAAGTTCAAATAGTCCTTTTTTCCCACCCTTTTTGGCTCCTGTAAAAGCACCTTCCTCATACCCAAAAAGCTCACTTGCTAAAATGCTTTCCGTCAAGGTTGCACAATTAATAGCCACAAAAGGTCCATCATTTCGATTGCTAAAATTGTGAATACCTTGTGCAAACATTTCTTTACCAGTTCCGGTTTCGCCTGTTAGAAGTACTGTTGAATCAACTCTTGCAAACTTTTTTGCTCGCTCAATTGTTTCAATCATAATATTGGATGTTGTTACTATATCTGAAAGTCTATAGGTAGCAAATAATCCCTTAGTATTGTTAGCCTTCCTAGCCTTTTCTTCTATCTCCTGAATTCGTTTAATATCTTGAACAGTAGCAACAGCCCCTACGGTTTGATTATCAATCAGCAATGGTACAACATTGTGTGCTAAACTCTTATTATTTATATTACTTATATTTCCCTTGCAAATGACTCCAGAATTCAATGCTTCCTGAAAAGGTATACCGGGCATGATATATGAAGCCAATTTACCTAATACCTTATCCCTATTCAACTGTAGCAACTTTTCAGCTTCAGGATTCATCAGTGTAATATAACCCTGTTGATCAACTGCAATGATTCCCTCATAGGTAAATTCCAATATCGCCCTAAGTTGTTCTAATCTAGACTGTTCTTTTCTATGCAGCCTTAAAATCTCATGTGCATCTTTTATTGCTACACTAATAGACTCCTTTCCTGATGTAATTAAAACTGATTTTAATCCATATTGATGTGCCATACGGGTTGCTACTGCATCACCTACTATTACATTAATATTTTGGCTAGCTGCTTGCTTAACCGCATTTTCAGCATCTGACAGGCTTTCAATCTTAAACTCCTGTATAGATACTTCCATAATTTCACTAAGACTACTACTCCCATAAATAATATTTTTAAATCCTACAACTCCAATTCTATTGCCCTTTTCCTTAGCCTTGCTTACTGCTCTAATTATATCAAATCCGCTTATCATTATTTCAACAACAGGTATATTTGAGGAGACTCTAATTGCCTTTGCTGTACCACCCCTACTAATAATAATTTTTATACCTTCCTTTGCAAGTTGTTCAGCAACTAATACACCTTCTGCTAGGTCACCTGTTTTAATTATAATATCCTCATGAAGATCATTACAAACGTCGAATGCTAATGAAGCCAATTCCTTATATGGAGCAATAATTGCAATTTCTACATTCTTCAATTTAAACACCTCATATAATAAATTTAAACAGTTTTAAGGTACTTGCTTTTCCCCTTCTTTAAAGAAATCTATTTATTAAAAATATATTTAAAGTGGTTAGCGAAGGATAGCTCTATTCCCTTTAATAATTCTACTGGCTATTATTTAACAAACCTACTTCCTGATTTAGTTGTCATAATTCTTTTACACAGTTTAGCTCCCCCTAAACCAACTGAAAGGTATTTTTCACAGATCAATACTAATAATGTGGGATTTAAGTTAGGGTCTGTGGTTGAATATACCTTACAATAATTCTACTTTATCTCACAATGAAAGCTGATTACCTTGAAAAATAAATTATTTGTGGTGCTCTAAAAAGATGTATATCATTGATCCCAAGCCTCTTGTATTTACTCTTTTGTTAGACTCTCAGTTGTTTCTTCTTCATCTTGACTATCAAGCTCATCAAGGTATTGTGCAATGTTTTTCTCTATTCTTTTTAGTTTCTTTTCTAACTTCGTTATTGTAAGATTTTTATCTTTTGAATTTACAGCACGAAACTTGCTTCCATCTATTGCTATTAATTCTTTCTCATATAAATTTAATTCCATGCACATTTTTACAAATACCCTGAAAACGTTCTTTAATGATTTTGTATTACTTTTCCTAAAGTCAGCTATTGTTTGAAAATTTGGTGTCAATTTTTTAATAAGTCACATTACTTCAACATTTCTTCTGCATTCATTTCTTAACTTTCTTGAGGTGCAAATTTTATTAAATATCCATAAATATATAGTTTTAATAAGTGTCTCGAATCATATTTTGGGCGACCTTCTTTTGCAGAAATGGCATTATTAAAGCCTGCCTTTAACCTAGTGAAGGGTATTTATGAATGCATCTATAATTCTTACAGGGTTTTGTCTTCAGATATATATTCATCCAGAGTCTGCGAAAGAAATGTGATTTCCGCCATCCCCTTTTATATAATCCATAAAAAACACCACCACCTACGTTTTTATATACTTTCATTATATCGTAAATTGGTTATTTTTACGGGTTTATTTTGTTTTTGCCCAATTCCAGGTTTGCCTCATGATTTGTCTGGTTTTCGGACAGTCTGGGATGACCAAAAGTCGCCCTAGTAATATATAGTTATAGTAAAAATCTGTAACTATATATTACTAGGCTTATAATGAATGTTTGAGGTTCATTGTTCTTACCTAATAACTTAAAGGTCTAGACACCAGCTATCTTGTTTTGTATTCTAATACTAAATGCTTCATGATGATTTAGATTCTTTAAATGCTGCTGTTAATACCATTAAAAAGCAGAAGAGTCTAATTCAATGAAGGCTCGCATCTTCCTAAAATCAACAGGTATCTACATCTAGCATTACCCAATCTTCTGATACCTGAAAAAGTCAGGTTTTGAGGTTTGTATTCTCAATCCTCTTATTACTGATTCTACCAAAGGTTCTGGTATTAGAAAAGTGAAAAACGATAAAAATGATTCTATTCGTATTGCTAAAATTGCTTATACCCATGTTCTAAAAGTTTCTTTGATTCCTCCTAATTTTGTTTTAAATCTTAGAACCCTTTTTCGCGAATACTTCTACTTTAAGGATGATAGGACCTCCCATGTGAACAAGCTTCATAAGGAGCTTCGTGTTGTTTTTCCTGCTTATAATAAAACTTTTTCTGATATAACAGGTAAAACTTCTTTGGAACTTTTAAAAACTTATAGATCTCCCTTAAACATCCTTAATGCTCC
>MTKW01003667.1_pt1 | contig 18579 bp, 16 predicted proteins | sample 1042761 | NCBI WGS metagenome assembly MTKW01 (sample SAMN06205366, study PRJNA360243) | anaerobic digester metagenome | biome: Wastewater treatment plant; feature: Anaerobic digester sludge; material: sludge; isolation source: anaerobic digester fed with sludge from wastewater treatment plant ... | reverse complement strand
CATCTGTAGATGATTGAGTATCCGCTGTACCATTCTCTAATTGCTGCCATACTGTATCTCCTTTAACGGTACTGTCTGTCCGAATCGTACACAATGGGTGCTGCAAAGAGCTTCGAGATGTAAACCTCGGCCTTGCAAAGCTGAACCACAGAATCAGGAACCAGAGGCGTTACAGGACCGAAGCATACCAAGCGGGACATCAATTTCTGCCAAGTAATATCGGTATTACCGACGAGGAAGTTATGAAGCTCCAAAATGTGTTTTGCGTTAACGAATTCACGAGGACCGATTGTCGCGCAACGAGGAGGCACAAATGCGATGTCACCACACATACCGAAAGACGCATGCAAGGAATTCTGTGCCAGGGTCATCAGATGTAAATCGGCAATGCGGGCGCCCATGGTAATCCATTCTTCCACTGAGGGAACCTTACCATCCACACAGCCGAATTGGGGAACCGGATCAACAAATGCGGTATGACCGGACCAACCGCAACCAGAATAAACAATGTCAGCTTCTCCCTCCTCTTGGATCATGGAAGAGTAGTCATTAATGTTAGCGTTAGTTGGATAGTGGATGTTCTCCATCTTGGGTCGCAGTTCAGGTCTTAACTCGTTATAGAAAAAGCGGAAAAAGGCATTGGTAAAACCGGCAGGATAATCGGGAGGGGCAATATTACCGTCCTGATCCGCCCACTCGTCCATGGTGAAAATAACAAGGTTGCGACAGCTGACGTCCATCTTATTACACATATAGGCAACACGCTTATAGATAGCCGCAGGGTTAGGTAGAATCATGACGCATTTTTCATCTTTTTCGTCACTATCCTTAATTCGCTTAAACATATCTGTAAGCCACGCGTACCAAATAAAATCGTCGTCAACAATCTCCAGCGTCCAGTTCGGTCTGCTTTCATTCAGCGCCAGATAGTCTTTCTCACTCATAAGACGGACTCGATCCAGAACTTCTACATCACGGAAGGGAACGTCGGGGTGGGGAATAAACTTGAAGTTTTCACAAAAATTGCTCATAAAATAATCCTCCTAAAATTACAATTCGTAACTTATACAGAACTGGTCTTGTGGTAATTCGCAAAGCTGGAAAAGCCGATGACAATAACCATCGTCAGACCTTGAACAACCTGCTGCCAGTAGCCTGAGATACCCATAACACTCAACGTATTAATCAGCACTCCCATAGTCAAAAGACCCAAAAAGCTCATCGGAATATTACCCACGCCACCAGTGGTGCTTGTACCACCGATAATGACAGCACCAATCACTTGCAGGTTTAAGTTATCTCCTGCTATTGCGGTTGCGGATTGCAGACGTACTGTGGTAAGAACACCGGCAAAAGCAGCTGACACGCAGACAATTACAAAAGACATCCGTTTATAAAAATCAACTTTAATACCGGAATTTTTAGCCACTTCATAATTACCGCCAGCAGCATAAATGTTGCGTCCGAAACGAGTGAATTTTAAGTGGTAGGCACAAACTATTCCAATTAAAATAAAAATAAAAGGGAAAATAGCAAAACCGCCAATTCTAAGGTTGCTCAAAAATACTACAGTCGCGTTATTGCTCACTGAAGTGGGTTGACCTCGGCTGATTATTTGTCCGATCCCCTTGAAGATGTAGCTGGAACCGAGTGTTGCGATAAAGGAGCTTAAACCAAGTCTGTTTACCAGAAAACCGTTGAATAAACCGAATACTCCACCCAAAATCAATGTAATCAGCAAGGCAGGAAAAAATCCCCACAGAATACACAATTTTGCGAAAACAATGCCACAAGTTGTAAGAATCGCACCAACTGAGAGATCGAACTCAGCACATAGCAGTGAATAGGTCATACCAAAACCCACGATTCCCTGAATAGAAACTTGCAACAAAAGATTTTGCATGTTACCCGCTTCCAAGGACTTCCCACTGGTGAGAAAGGCGGCTAAAACAATAATTAATGTAAGAAAAACCAGTGCTTTATAATCCTTAATGAATCTCAAAGTCTTCTTGTTCATCTGGACCTACCTCCTGCACGCTTTATTCTTAAGTAGACATCCAAAGCAACTGCAGCCACCAAGACGAAGCCTTGGACAACCGTTTGTGTGTACGCATCCAAACCAACAAGGTCCATGATGTTCTTCATGACAGTATATGCATATACGCCGATCACAGCGCGCCAAGTGCTGCCGAAGCCACCTGCCATAGAGTAGCCTCCGATTACCAAGCCGCAAACAGCGTCCATTTCGTAGTTATCGCCGGAAAGAGCCTTGACGGTTCCAGTACGTGAAGCCAGCAAAATCCCCGCGATACCAGCACATAAACCGGAAATAAGAAAACAGAACAAGCGAGTTTTCTGAACACTGATACCCGCAAGACGGGAAGCCTCAGGATTAATGCCGACCAGAGTGACCTGACGACCAAACTTCATTTTTGAAAGCACTACGCCCAAAAGGACGGCAACAAGCAACATAATCCACACCAAGTTGGGTACTCCTAGTGTAGAGCCCTTGCCAAGTGCCAAGAACCAATCCGCACTGCCAGTAGTGCGAAAAGACTTATTGCCGGAGAAGGCTTGTGCCAGTCCGCGGTAGACCATCTTCAAGCTGAAAGTCAGCATCATTATTTCCATTGCACGGGCCTTCGTCATGTAGATAATCCCCATGTTGATCAGGCTGAGAACAATACACACGAGTATTGCAACCAAAACCGCAAAACCTGCACCCATCCGCTCTTGGAAGGTCACTGCAATTAGTGCGCTGATTGCCATATTAATGCCCACAGTCAGATCAATACAACCGGAAATCAGCACAAAACCCATGCCAACTGCAAGGATGGTCAAGACCGCACCTTGTTTTAGAATATTGAGCAAATTAACAGAAGAGTAAAAGACATCTCCCTTAATTATACCCAGTAGCATCATAAGGAGAAACACACCGACGCAAGCATATTCCGGCAGAACAGCAAAGACTTCCTTAGCCGTCAGCTTTTTTGCTTTCATTCTGCCACCTCCTGTTTCTTCAGAATGGTCTGCATCACATTTTCAGCAGTAATTTCAGTGCCTGACAAAGTGCCCTTATGGTTGCCTTCGTAAATAACCATAACGCGATCGGACATAGCCAATAGTTCCGGAAGCTCGGAGGAAATCATAATGATGGACTTGCCTTCCGCCACAATCTCGTTCATTAGATTGTATATTTCCATTTTGGCACCGACGTCGATGCCACGAGTAGGCTCGTCTAGGATAATAATGTCCGAGTTCGCGAACATCCATTTAGCCAGAACGGTTTTCTGTTGGTTACCACCTGACAAATTAACTACCTTCTGCTCAGACGAAGGCGTTCTGATATCCAAGGTTTGTATGTAGTCATTGCAAACATCCTTTTCAACTTTACGATTGACAAACAGCCCTTTGACGACACCCTTTAAATTGGCACTGGAAATATTCTTAGAAAGAGGCAAATGAAGGTGCAACCCTTGTGTCTTACGGTCTTCCGTCAATAGGGCAAGCCCTTTAGTGATAGCCACTTTAGGAGTCGGCAGCTTGACTTTTTCACCGTTAATAAAAATCTCACCACTGTCTAATTTGTCAGCACCGAAAATTGCTCGAACAATTTCAGTGCGTCCGGAACCTACCAAACCAGCGAATCCAAGAATTTCTCCTTTACGAAGCTGAAACGAAATGTCCTTGAATACTCCGTTCCGGTTTAAATTTTTAACCTCCAGTGCGATGGGATCATCTTCTCCAAGTGAATGGAGACGTTCGGGATAGCTTTGGCTGACAGAACGACCAACCATTGCTTCCACAATCATCTCAGTGTTGACATCGGCGATGTCATAGGTGCAAATCATTTTTCCGTCACGCATGACAGAAACCCGATCAGAAACCTGCATGACTTCTTCAAGTTTATGGGAGATGTAAATGACGGTAACACCGTCCTTGCGCAAATCACTAATAATTTTAACCAGTTTCTCTACTTCGTTCGTAGTAAGGGTTGAAGAGGGTTCATCCATAATAACTATTTTGGAGTTATAGGACAGGGCCTTGGCAATTTCCACCATTTGTTTTTCTGCAACGGACAGATTCTTAATCAATGTGGTGGGATCGATGTCGTAACCTACACGAAGCATAAGCTCTTTGGCTTGCTTATTAATGCTCTTCCAATCCACCCACGCACCNNAGGTTGAATTCCTGAAAGATTATACTTTGTCCTTTATTTAGTGCATCTAGAGGGTTCTTGATTATTTCTTTTTTGCCATTAATGAATATTTCGCCTTCATCCAGTGAATAAACACCACTCAAAATTTTCATCAGCGTCGATTTACCGGCACCGTTTTCACCACAGATAGAGTGAACCTCGCCTTCATAAAAATCCAGATTAATGTCGTCAAGTGCCTTAACGCCAGGAAAGGTCTTGCTAATACCTCGAAGAGACAAAGTAACTTTCTTATCCATGCTTCAACCTTTCTGTGTATTTCTTTCCGTGCAATTTTTTGAAAAGCTCGATTTTTCAAATTGCGACAGCCGGAATGGGCAACGGGAGTCCGTCGCCCATTCCGCAATCAAAATAGTTAGCAGAAGCTTATTGGCAGTGAATCAGATTATCGAGCAGCCACAAACTCGAACATGTCCTCAGTAATAGAGTCAACATTTTCAATCGTGACAGCCAAAGGATCCTGGTAGTAGATGGATGCAATTTTTTCACCTGCGAAGACCTTAGTAGCCAAGTCAACTAGAAAGCCGCCCATGGGTGCCCAAGAAATCAGACCGAACATCTCAACGGAACCGTCCTTGATGTAGTCAAGATAATTCAGCATACCACAAGGAGCAACCACGACGACCTCTCCGACCTTACCGGCATCCGCAATAGCGGAGACTGCGCCACCGGCCATGACGTGATCCTGTGAAAAGATGATTGAGACATCGGGGTTTGAAACAAGGAGATTCTCCGTAATCGCCATTGCTTCAGCAGCATCAAATTTACCTTCATACTCACCTACAACGGTAATATCCGTGTTTTTAAGAGCCTCTTCAATAGCATTAACCGTTTTATAGGTGGGGTCCGTACCAGCCATACCTGTAATGACAGCCATCTTGGCACCCTTGCCACCATAGTTTTCAGCAACGTAGCCTGCAACACCTAAAGCCATGGTGTAGTCATCCAAACCGACAAAGGACTTCAGTAGGGCCATACACTCGTCGTTCATTGCCATACCGATTCCAATCACAGGAATATTGGCAGCAGCGGCCGATTCCAGAGAAGGCTTCAAAGAAGCAACGTCAGTAGGATTGANNAGGTAATCACCTGGACAAGACAATCCGCCATTTTACGGGCTTTCAGGCATCTTGAACGGAGCTTTGGTGTTTATCTGGTGTTTGAAATTATGTCATTTTAGAAGACGATAGTGAACAGCACATCAAGCTTGTAGTAATCAACCAGGTCAATTTTCCCATTCGCAGCAGTTGTTGCAAAATTTGCAACAACTGAATCTCTAACACTTAGTGTAAATAATTTTGTATAACCTCTCTTGTTCCCGGCATTCGAACCTGTCGGAATTCCCGACAAGTTGCCTTTTCTTCCAGTTCTCCGTCAGAATAAGTGTTTTTTATATGCTCTACAACGTTTGTCCGACTGGACTGAAACAACTCTACCATCTGCGGCAGTTGTTCGGAATTTCCGAATAACTGAATTTTCGTCTAATTCTCCATCATCAAATATATTGCTGATATGCTCACTGACATTCGCTTTGCTTGATTGATACAGCTTGGACTAATTCACATTTCGAGTAACTTCCAGTTCTGTTTCCGGAGCGTCCTCAAAATGCCATTTAATGATTATTGATTCAATTCCTCCACCCATTATACGAGCAATCATAAACTGATAATTGTCACCATAAGCAACAAATTTAGGTAACCCTTCTGCTATCAATAAACCTGCCGACTCTTTAGGGATGGCAAGTATCTGAGTAATAGTAGCATCTTTTCCGGATTTGTTTTCTAATAGGCAAGAAGATTTTCCTACTCTTATAATCTCACTCCATGGAGCCGGAGCCTGAAGTTTCTGCAATTTAAAAGCCTGCTCACTAATTTTGTTAGCCTCTTTTGCAAGGCTATTTGCCTCTTCAGCTTTTTTATTTGCTACACGTGCTTCATGTGCAGACCACCAAGCAAAGCCAACAGGCAATCACAGCAACAAAAATAGATATAAGGGACACAATCAATTCAATTGGCATTATACAAACTCCAAAAATAAAATTTCACCTTATAATTTAGAAACTGCTTTTTCAAACTCCGCCGGTCTGTACTCCTCATTAAAAAACGGCAGGCCAATGACCCTATACTGATTATCATCAGCATATTTCTTGCAAGGGATACCCTCTTCTTCTATACGAAGCAAGAAGGCTTCTTTCCATGCGTCTTTTTCTAAAAGGTGACTCCCTTTAGGCTCAATATATATCTGTTCCTGCTCATAACCGTCCGCATGCTTTTTTCTGAGGAAAAGCAGATAATCCGGCTCAAAGCGCTCTCCAGTATCGAAACTATAAATAGCCAGATCGGCGATCCGTTCATTTCTCACTAAATAAATCTCTTCATACTGCTTCTTGATCTCATCAATTTGATGGCTGAAATATTTTACAAAGGCTTTCTCCTCCGAGGTACCGTAATTGTCGTTATAGACATACCAGTCTTCCTGCTTCAGGTTGATAGCAAGTGGTCCTTGCAGTTCTGACTGGGCATAACCCAGACCATAGTCTCCCTCTTTTTCGGCCAGATAAATTTTCTTGTCACGGAGTACATCCCGCACCGGTTTATCGTAAAATTCCTTGCTGCCTTCATACTCCTGTTTAATCGATAGGACATAACGACTCACTTCATTCAAAACTTGTTTGGCTGCTGTAAATAGTTCTGATGCTCTTAAATCTTCGTGATTACTTTCAATATCAAGACGGATCTTACCAATGTAGTGATCCGAAGTTAAAAACTCCTGCAGCGATTTCAAATTGGGATAATGGCTCTGTAGCACATTAAACTTCAGCCCTTCAAAAGAATCGGCGGCACCAAATAAAATATTGAGCGGCATTTCTTTTAGTTGAAATGACACCCTATATAGGCGAGAGGTCTGCTCCAAGCTTCTCATTTGAGCACTTGCCGTATCCTCAAACAAGCCGTACCGTCTGGCCCGGCGCTGATCAAATGAAAAGCTGAAAGAACTGTGTTTGATACGCTCCTCTATTTGTTTCACTTCACGCCTGTGCTTAACTTGCTTACGATTTGAGAAGACAAGGCCATAGCGAAAGAAATCGCTATTCTTAAACTCATCTTTCAGGCGATATTCAACTTCCAAGGGATTATCCGGCAAAAGTCCGGTTGCTTTAAGAGCTTGTCTAAGTTCAGTAATATAGCGAGAATCTTGTTTGCTATGGTAGAGCATCGTTTCCAGGATACGGTTTGGATTCGTCAGGTCATAATCATATTTACGCTTAAAGCGTTCCTGATCCTCTTCAGCAACAAAGGGGCAATACCTTGCTCCGCGACCGATGAGTTGTGCCTCCTTGATTGTGTAAGAACCTATTTTGCCTCCGGACTTGCTCTGGCGTGTCTCATAAAGGCGGACGATATCAAAGAGATTCAAAACATCCCAACCTTCATTTAGCATATCCACAGTAAAAATAATTCGGTAAGGATTATCACGCTCTTCCAAGGAGTTGACGGCAAGTTGCTTTCCTTTGGTATTGTCAGTAGTGCCGTTCATGATGATGGCATTTTCTTCAGCAAAGGACTGCCGCAGAGACGTAACAAGCGATTGCAAGCTCTTATCTTTCTCCCGGAAATAATCTAAAGCCGTCTGAAACAGCTCATCACCAACGTTTTGCAGAGCCTCGATTTCTTCAGTGCGCAGAGTTTCCAGTTTGGGAAAGAAAGCGTCATAAAAAGCTTTGGAATCATCGATTCTCTGTGATTTAAGCAAAATGACCGGCTTTACATTTTGACCGCAGTCGGCAAAAAGGTTCAGGCGATATTCGCTTAGGACAAGAGCAATCAGGGTACGTTGCCACAGGTTTGTGTCGCTTTGCAAATTTTGAAAGTCTTTTGTATACCCACTGGCACGGAATTTTGCCAAGGGATAATCGAAGATGATTTTATCCAGATATTTGCGCCGGACGTTTGGATCTTTCAGGTCGGCTGTGGCTGTAAATTCAAGCAAGACATTATCCCGATTTGCTCTGAATATACGTTCGACACTGTATTCCCAGGAATTTTCTTCCGCTTCTTCCGTCTTGCTAAGTTTCTTGGTTCGTGTGTTAATGTGATGCGATTCATCGGATATAAGGACGACCTTATTATCTTCAAAATCCTCGATGGTCAAGCTGTTTTCCTTGGAGAAGTTCAGATCCAAATGAAGCTGTTGTGTCGTCGTAAAGCAGAGATTGATTCCTTCGGGGTTGCTGTGTGCGAAGTTCTCTACTTCACTGATAGATATATGGTCTCCATACAAGGACGGAGATTCGGCAAAGAGGTATTTACCCGATGCCGGATTCAGAAAATTTTCCTTTGTCTTTTCCAAAATATTCGTCTGATTGACGAAAAAGAGAAAATTGCGATAGCCCTGTGCGTAGAGATAGAAAATAAGACCCGCCATGATGACCGTCTTACCACTGCCGGTTGCCATATGAAAGAGGGTATGAAGTTGCTTGTTCTTTTTTAGATTGTCGTTTTCAGCATAAGAAATGAAATACCGAAAGGCCAGCTCCTGATAATCACGAAGCTCGATGCTCTCTGATAAGTTGACCGGGATATATTCAGGCAGCTCACCCAGATATCCTGCCTTTTCGATCACTTCTACTTCTTCATAAAGATACCTGTCATTCATGTTAGACCTCCGTATCTTTATCTAAGTTGTAGAAGCTGCGTGTAAAAGCCTTGCTGCTTTCTGAAAGGCCCATGTTTTCATCTTCCATATCACACAAATTGACATAGAGCTTATTTTTGTCGAGCAGTTCCATCACAAGCCTGCGCTGCTCATCAAGAGACAATTCCAAGAATTCCTCTCTCGTTTTCATGATATCATCCGGCAGGACAGAGGGACGAAGCAAGCCTCTTTCAGTGGCTTCATCCAGGATGGCAAGGATGGAATCAGAATCTTTCGCCGATTGAATCCCTTCCATCAATGTTTCACTTCGCTCAGCCAGCTCGCAATAGACAAAGGAGCCGCCGCCGGACCAGCCAACATCCTTAGAAATGCCACCCTGTTCACCTTCAATAATTTTACATAGGCGAGGAACAGAGACTGTGTTAATGTAATCCATCTGTTCAATGCCAATAAAGCGACGATTCATTTTCAGGGCGACAGCTTGTGTAGTGGCTGACCCCATGAAGAAGTCGAGGATGAGGTCATTTTCGTCAGATGCAATATGAATTATTCTTTGTAATAATTTTTCGGGTTTTGGTGTGGAAAAAGCATTGTACTGAAATAAGTTTTTTATTTCTGAATTTGCCTCTCTTGTAGTGCCAACATCATCTGTATACCAAACAGATTCAACAGCTCTACCCTGCTGTTCAGATAAATAAATTTTTCGAATTATTCTTGTTTCGTCTTCACTGAATTTAATCTTACCTTCCAGCAACTCCTTTTCAAAAGTTGATTTGCTAAATCTCCATCCGTTTTCAGGGTGTTTTATTATCTTCCCCGTTGGTGTGGTGATATCGTATTGAAGATTTGGTCTCCACAACGAATTGCGAACATCCGACGAACGCCAAGGCCCTTTAGGATCATTATCTGGATTGCTGTAATTAATATTGTCTTCTTCTGTTCTTCCTAGTGGATTAATCATAAATCGATCAGTCTTTCTGTATATCAAAATCGAATTATGGTGCAAAGATATTTGATCTAAGTAACCTTTGCTTTGTTTGTTATTTATCCATACTATTTCGCCAAAATAATTTTCTTTAGCAAACACTTCATCCACTAAAACTTTCAGATAATGACATTCCGTTTCATCAAGTGTAATCCAGATACTACCGTTTTCTTTAAGAAGTTTTCTTGCAATCTCAAGGCGATTCTTAATAAACGTCAGCCAACTTGAATGATTAAACCGATCGTTATAGCCAAAACTATCACTCCCCGTGTTGTACGGCGGATCTATATATATCAGCTTTACCTTGCCCTCATATCGTCTGAGCAGGGAGGAAAGTGCCAGCAGATTGTTTCCCTTGATGATCAGGTTGTCATCGTCTAAAAATTCTGTTGTCTCTTCACAGGTAACTGTACCTTCTCCGCCGACAGCCTTGCCGGTCAGGTCATAGTCTCCGGCATAGCTATACCGCTTGGCGTTAGTTAAGGCTTTAGGGTATAGGAGTCTCGTTACCTGGTCAGGAGCTAAAGTCTCGTTATAAAAGACTTCATCACGCTTTTCATCGTCTTTGGTCTGCCCACCCTCAAGAACACAGTCTTTGTACGGCCATACCAAAGTAACGTCCTGCTTTTGACTGATAAGATCGCCTGAACTGTCTACAAGGCCGATTTTATTTTTGTACATGGTATAGCTGTCCGGCAGAAATTCTCGCAAGTTAAGCACCCAGGTAAACTCAACCTTATCGAAGATGAGCGTGTCGTTTACTTTCTTAAAGAAGTGATCCTTCAGAACTTGTTCTGAAAGAAGTAAGTGCAGTAAATCCTCGTCCATCGCCATTGCGGCATCGTAAACCTTTGCTTTCAGAACTTTGCCATCTTCCGCTATAAATCGTTCATTTTGTAATAGTGTCTTTTCCAGTATTTCTAAAAAGGTCATTTCACACCTCATCATGCTCTAAATATAAGAGCTCATTTATTTCGCAATCAAACAGGGAGCAAAGCTTGAGTATTGTGTCATAGTCAATTCGCTTTGACTTCTCATTGTAAAGATTTGACACAGTACTCCTGGAGAGCCCTGTTTTTTCATGTACGTCTTGGATCTGGTATTTCTCACGCCCCATTAGCGTAGATAGTGCACAACGGACTCGCATAATTTTGCCCCCTCATTGTTTCATTTATTATAACTGAGCCGGTGTTTATATTCAATAGCATTTATTTTGAATGGCATCCACTTTATTTTAGCTGAGCCTCTCACATAAACACAGGGGTGTAGCAGCTTGTAGCAGGATTTTCTAGTAAGCCTCATATTTCACTTAAATGGGGATAACTGAAAAAACCTGCTACATCCGGCTACAAATCGACGCCCTATGTTCAATATAGGGCGTCCCACATAAGCCTAGGTTGAACATAGGCTTTTATGTCAAATGTGCCGGTTGCAAGAGTGGATATTTGTGCAACATACTCCTCTTTTTTTGCTTGGCTTTCTCCTCTTTTAGAGCAAACATGTAAGTGAAAAACAACGGGAGGAGACAGCATGCAGAAGAATTTTCATATTGATTTGAACGGCAAGAAACGTAAATTCCTGGCTGATGCCATCGGCAACATTTTAAACGATATCCCTATCTATAAAGGCGGCTGGCGCAAAGTCTATAAAATCCGGGAATGTACCTTGGAGTATGACGGGCGCCTGATTGTCCCGGAAAGCGTCAGCCCGGAGCAGTGCAATGCCTTGTTCGAACAACTCAGCTTGCTGGGTTATGGCGTAACGGTAGAAGACAGCGAGGATTACAGCGTCATCACCATGCCCGAAGACTGCCTTAGCGAGCAGGGCTTGGAAAACCTAAAACGGCTGATTAGAAACAAAAGGCTCTTAATCGAGCGGGCTTTTGAATGTGAAAATCCCGAGGTCATCCAAACATCGGACGGCTACAGCTTCGCCTGGTTTCCGTTTACAACGGATCCGATCGAACTGAAGGCCTACAGCCACTTTATCGAAAAGCTCTGCAAGAAGGCCAATGCTCAATCACATGTGCGTGATTCGGTATACGAAGGCGGAAACGACCGCTACAGCTTCCGCTGTTTTTTACTTCAGCTCGGTTTTATCGGCGAGGAGTACAGGAGCAGCAGACGGGTTCTGCTAAGGAATCTTGAAGGCAATGCCGCCTTTCGAGACCTGTAATCACGCAAGGGTTGTGGCATGTGGCAGATTGTGGCAGGTATTATAGGTTATCTCCCATGAGAAATGAAATTTTTAAGCACCTATAAATCTTGCCACATCCTGCCACAGTAGCGACAGCCCATGTGACCCGGGGGGCGGCTTAATCTCTGCCGGACTTTTTTTGAGCAACGGGCTGGCAGCTTCGCACAAAAATTTTTCAATTCAAAGAGGGGATTAACCCCTCTTCTCACGATATACGGCTCCACAACAAACAGAAAGCGCCCCGAAGGACGCTTCCAAATCTCATGTTACGATACGGCTTATGCTTTTATCTGCAATGTTTTAGCGGCTGCCGTCCGAATCAGTTTTCCGTCCAAACGCTCCTGAGCCGCAAAGCCGATTTGACCGTTGACGATGTACTTTTCCTTTAAGACTTGCACAGAAAGAGGTGTCCGCTCCAAAAGCCAGAAATAGGAAAGATCGGCAAAGACAAGAGGTTTTGCCCCGGCTACCATATCCGGCATAAAATTGGAAATCACAAGCGGCCTGCCCAGCATAAATTGCATATCGCTTTCTATAAGATAGCGTCCGCTGCTGTCTTTAAGCGTTCGGATGAAATAGGCCGTGCGGTCATTCATGATCCAGACGGCCCGTTTTCTGTATCTCGGTTCCAGAGCAAAGAACAGAGCGATCAGCTCGTCACTGTTCAGGGTAGCTTCCGCTGTAGTTACACCTGTCTCGGCGGCTTGCAGCAAACCTTCCGGCTCGTTTTCTCCTGAACCGTTGAGCAGCAACTTTTCTTCCGCATCACCGAAGCGCTGTACCAATTCCTCTTTCAGATAGCGATGCAGGTCAAAGTGCATATCTTTTACCCAAGCCAGAGGCAGTTTCATGAGCGTAGCCAATTTATAGGCATCAAAGTGCAGCCTCTTTTTCTCATCACCGTCTTCCGGGTAATTCATCTTTTCTCCCGTCAGCTTTGCTTCCGCAACGGTCGTCACGGTTTGTATTGTTCCTTCGGAGACCTTGGTTAATACACGCCCGTGACGTCTAAAGAGATTCTGCTCGGCCAAACTTTCCTTATAGTCACCTTTAAAGCCCTCAGGAAAGCTGTAATAATCGCTATTGTAACTGCCGTCTTCTAAAAAGCTATGGTCGCCAGCGCCTAAGCGGTTGCGAATCAGATTTTCAAATGCTCTTGTATATTCAAGACTTTTTGTTTGTAACATAGTTGGATAACCTCCATTCATCCTTGTTGTTTGGTAAACCCGTGTGTTCTGCAATACTGTTCTGCTTCCAAAATGGACAGGAAGAACAGAGTGCTCAGTCCATGTACCACCCGATAGCCATAGGGCGGCTTCGTCCTTTGGTAGATAATCGCCAAGGGGTCATTCCGCTTACTACTCTATACAGACAAGGCCTTATAGCCCGGCCTGCTGAAATCATCCGGATTGACCCCGGGCGGCATCTCTCCTTTGTTGTGCAAGATTCCATACACTCTGTAATGTTTCATCGCCTTTCCTCCTCTCTAGGGGGCTATTCCCCCTTTGTTTTCGCTGTCTTTATGTGCGAAGCTGCCGGCCTGTTGCAAGGTCTTTTCTCGCCGGATCATTGACCCGCCCCCGGGGCATCATTTCCGCACACATGACAGGGTGAGGCAGGTACAAAAGGGATATAAACGAGGGAGAACGAGACACGCCATCCCCATCAGCACCTGCCCCTTCCTTTCATGTGTGCTCATAAAAACGCCTCCTCGCGCAGCCGATAACCGATGAGCAAAGTAGTCTTTTCGCCGCCGTCTTTAGGACGTTTTCTCTCCAATATCCCGATTGTACGAAGCGCCTGATTGAAATTACGTTTGTTTTCGGTATAGTGACCGTTTTCGGCACACCAACTGCGATAGCTGTCATAAACCGCAGAAGTGCGAACTTCGCCGCTGCCGTCTTCTTCCAAATGCTCCTCCGCAAAAAGGCCGATTTTATTGCTTTCTCTGGCATACCCTTCTGTTGCTTCCCGGACGGAATCCGGCGGCTGTAAACCTTCCTTTTGTAAAAGCCGGTAACCGTCCAGCATCCAATTCAAAATGGCACTCATGGCTTCCTCCGAGCGAAACTTCCTTTTAAGGCTCTTGTCCTGTTCATGCTCTTCAAAATGGCGATCAAACGGTATCACGTGCAGACGACCGCTCCGAAAAATGGTCATATCGGTAATTACGGGCAGATAGTTGGTATTCATGTAGAGTTTGCACTGCGGTTTGAAATCAAAGCTGTTCTCATGCAAAAACCGGGCATTTAACGTATCGTTGCCCAACATGCTTTTGAGCAGGGCTTCATTAAAAACCAGCCCTCGTTTCGGTTCGGAAATCGTGACAAAACGCGCCCCGTCCAGTCTGGCAATATCTTCACTCGGCGCCTGACTGCTGCTGACTTGCTTAGCCGCCAGAGATTCCGGTCGCATCGCAACGCCATAGTCACCCATCATGTGCAGGACGCTCTCATTTAACGTGCCTTTTCCGTTCCTGGTCGTAGAGCCATACTCCACAAAACCGATTTCAAGGCCGGTATCTCCGGATAAGCCATAGCCGTATATCTTTTTTAGATATTTCGCTTTTTCATCATCCCGGCTCATAATCTCGTCAATGAACTGAGTGAACCGCTCATAGCTTGTTTCAGGCTCATAATGAGCCCTGGATATCTTGCTGATTAAATCTTCCGGGCAATGCTCATGCGCCTGTCCCGTTCTTAAATCCAGCGTGACATTTTGACAATTGAAGTAATAGATATTCTGATCAAACTCTTTCATGGATAAGGGGTACACACTCTCGGCATCTCGGATGTAGGTAATACGCCGATTGCGCACTTGCCATTTCCCGGCATAGTCCAGATAGTCTTTACGCTTGCGTTCATCCTTGATGGTCAGGCAGTAGCGAATCAGGCTGTCGCCCAAGCCCTTTGCCAATTCCATCGTTTTCAGGCTTTCCATATCGGCAAACCAGCGTTTGCCGTCATAGACGTACCACTTCTTGCGTTCCGGTACATAACGGGCAATATCTTTAAACACATCTGCAAACAAGCGGCCTGAGCCGCTGTCATTCCAGGTATAGCGCGGATTGTCTTCCGGCCTAAGTTCCTGCAACTTCGGTAAGACGGTATCAAAATCATCTGTCGCAGAGGAGGGCTTATACGGCTGATAAAATTCTCCGGTCAGAGAAAGCGCTTTTTCCATCGTTAATAGGCCGTAGGTAGAACCGCTCTGAGCCCTATCCCATTTCGGACGATAAAGACCGGATTTGCGCATCAGGCGATCGACCTGTTCCAAATCTCCTCCGCACCAAAAGACAAGCCGGCAAGCAAGTGCCATATCGGCTTCACTGTGTGATTTACCTTCCGGAATTTCTCCGTTCCAAAGGGCTGTAAAGCTTGCTCCGTTCTCAGCGGACTTGGCCTTGGCAATCACGCTCTCATCCGATATATAAGAGCCCGGAACGGAAATCTCCGCTTTCTTATTTCTCCGTGCCGGCCGCTCCATATACTTTTCTAAAACCGTTAACAGCTGTCGGCCGCGCTCTTCAATCTCATGCCCGTAGATGCGTTTGCCGGTTACCGTACAATATTTCTTCGTGACATCCGCCACATAGACTTCCAGTCCTTTGGATTGGTTGTTGATATAAAAGCGGTCTCGATCATAATCCTCGGCATCAGCACAAAAAATAATGCGCAGCCCCGTACCGGACGGACTGATTTCGGTATAACTGTCCATCAAGCTCACAATATCTTCTGCCATTTCCGAGAGTGACCCGTCCTGAAAGACACAGCGGTCAATATCGATCATCGACAGACGGTCAAACACACCCACACCTATGCCGTCATAATCGGCCAGATGCTCCAATGCCAACTGCCAATCAGCGTAGTCGGCCTTTCTTGCCGGATTTGCTCTATACCCCCGAATGCTATACGGAACTTTTGTAATTCGTCCGTTTTTATCCGGTTCATATTTCCACAAACAGAACAAACCGCTTTTCTTGAGCGATGTAGGCACAAGTTCAAATGAAACTTTCTTGTTCTCCCTCATGAAACTGTCTCCTAGAACGGCTCGTCTTGCATTTCAGGTACAATATCCGCTTCCAAGCCGTTCAGCTCGGCACACAGCTTGTCATAATTGATGAGTGCCTTGCTGCCGATGTATATGGCAGGGAGTTTTCCCGCCTTGAGCAAACGCCGTAAGGCATGTTCTGAAAGCAAGCCGGTGCGGGCAATCTCCCTGACCGTCATCATCTGAGGTTGTTTATAATCCGCCATCTTCTTTCCTTTCCAACACGATAGTCTATCTAAATGTTGCATCTTTGACGTTATTGTACAACATATAGATAGACTTTACAAGGCCTTTGTTAAACTTACTGTCGTTCAAATTCTAAAAATGTGCAACATTTAGTCTTGCTTTATTAAACAAACTGTGCTAATATCAAGACGAAGTCAAACAAAAGACTACGAAACGAGATACTTGGAAACGAGGTGCTATCAATGATTGGAAAGAGAATCAAAGGGCAGAGAAGAAAGCTGAATCTTACGCAGGCGGATTTAGCGGATAAACTCGGTGTCGTAAAAGGAACGGTCTCCGCTTGGGAGACCGGTAACCGCAGACCGAGTTTTGAAATGATGAATGACATGTGTGAGCTGTTTCAGGTGAATTTGGGTTATCTGGCAGGAAGTTCCGATGATGCTGCGCCTGTCCCAACTCCAACGGATGAGGTAATGGCAGATTGGCTTGCGCAAGAACATGAGGAAGATGCCGACTATCTGAATCGCACCTTACAGGATGTCTGCTTAGGTTTTGCTCGCATGGATCACTACGCAAGGAAGGCCTTGCTGGCACTCTTTCAAGAGGAAATGAACCGCTGCAAGGAGCAAGATACCTTGGCCGATCCGAGCAGTTTTGTTTGCGCCGTCAACATTCAGTCCGTTCACAAATAAGACGTTTTCAGAAAGGTGGATTGTGATGCCCAGTATCCGAAAACGAGGCAATACATATCGCATTATGGTTTCACTCGGCTATGACCTTGAGGGCAAGCAGATTCGTAAGACCACAACATTTACGCCGCCCCCGGACGTCACGGAGGGGAAGGCGGAAAAACTGGCGACTGCTTTTGCCTATGATTTTGAAAAGCGCTGCCGAGGTATGGTGAACTTGGACGAAAACATCCGCTTTGTTGATCTGGCCACCTGGTATTACGAGGAAATTGCTATCCACAAGCTCAAACCGAAAACCTTTGAGACTAACCGCTATATGATCAACACCTACGTGATGCCCTATATCGGTCACGTGAAGTTAAAGGACATCAACACGGCCAAGATTGATGCCCTGTTTAATGAACTGTTCAAGAATGGCAGAAGGTATCAAGGGTATGCGATGAAGGACACTTCACTCATCCCGCTTGGAACAAGAAGGCCCTTTTCAAGAAAGACGGGCGTAAACATGAGCACCCTGAGAGACATGCTTGATGGCAAAGCGGTCAGCAAAAATGTAGCGATGCGAGTGGCCAAGGCTCTGGGAAGGAAGCTCAGGGAGATATTTACTCAGGTAGAAAGCGGAGGCGGGTTATCCGCAGGATCCATTAAGCGAGTACGCTCCGCCTTATCTCCGATTTTTTCAACCGCCGTCAAGAAGGAACTGTTGCTTAAAAATCCGGTTACACATGCGACAACACCTAGAGGACCGAATAAGGACAAAGCCTTTCTCGATGCCGAGCAGTGCCGGAGGCTACTGACACTGGTGCATGACATGTCAAACCCTCAGCTCACCCGTGTGATTACCATGCTGCTTTATACAGGAATGAGAATCGGCGAAATTACGGGACTTCACTGGCAGGAGGTAAATTTGGAGAATGCTACATTGCAAGTCAAATACAATCTTTATCGCTTGCATGGCGAGTACAGATTATCCTCGCCAAAGACCAAGAGCAGCGCCAGACTCATTGCCCTGCCGCCCCAAGTTGTCGAGCTTTTGAAAGAGCAAAAGGCTTGGCAGGAACAAAGGAAAAAAGATGCAGGAAATCGCTGGCTCAACAGAGGAGCGGTATTTACAGGTGAATACGGGGAATACATGAATCAGACTTATGTCAATTCAAAATTCAAAGAACTGATTCGAAAACATCATTTCCCGGATGTATCCATTCATGATTTGCGCCATGCCAATGCCTCTCTCCTGATCAACATGGGCGTTCCGGTCAAAGTCATATCGGAGCATTTAGGGCACTGTGATACAAGGACGACAGAAAAAGTCTATGCCCATATTTTTGAAGAAACCATGACGCAAGCGTCATCTGCCATTAGTGAGGCCTTATCGACTGTAAAATGAACTACACGAAGTTACAGTTTTTAGAAAATCTTGGTGTTTATTTGGTGTTTAAATTGGCAAAACGCTACGATACAAAACACCACGACCTACAGTTTGCAATCCCACAATCCCCCAAAACACGGCACTTTCCTAACGTTATGCTACGATATTAGAGCTTCGCACTACCGTTTGAGGAAGATGATATCAACACCGGCATTAATCAGCGTGTTCATCT
>MTKW01014938.1_pt1 | contig 18597 bp, 27 predicted proteins | sample 1042761 | NCBI WGS metagenome assembly MTKW01 (sample SAMN06205366, study PRJNA360243) | anaerobic digester metagenome | biome: Wastewater treatment plant; feature: Anaerobic digester sludge; material: sludge; isolation source: anaerobic digester fed with sludge from wastewater treatment plant ... | reverse complement strand
CCTTCATGTCGGCTTTAGAGTTCTACAAGTTAGATGTAGGTAGTTATCCTGCTTCATTGGATAATTTGGTAACAAAACCTGATAGTGATGCAGACGGATGGGAAGGTCCTTATATGAAGAACATCCCTAAAGATCCTAACGGCAAGGATTATGAATATACGCCAACTGACGATAGAGATAGTTATACAATTGAATCCAGTGTCAACGGTGAAGGCGGTGAACCTATCTCCGATTCTAATTTAGATGGTACAGCTACTCCTGAATAAACAATCCCAAGCCCCCTTATGGGGGCTATTTTTCTAACCAGATATAATTAAGTATGGATAATTTAATTATATTTTAGAGAACTCCTGACCTATGAAATATAAGTCAGGGCAAAGGAGAGCACTGATGATATTATTCTTTGTCTTTCTTTTTGGCCTTGTAATAGGTAGCTTTCTAAATGTCTTGATCGGACGTTTGCCTGAAGGAGAAAGCATTGTCAATCCTCCTTCCCATTGTGAGGCCTGTGACACTACTTTAAAGGCGCAGGATTTAATTCCGCTAATAAGTTGGTTTTTATTAAGAGGAAAATGTCGGTACTGTGGCGAAAAGATCCATTATAGGTATCCTTTGACTGAATTTGTCAATGGAATAGCCTGGGTCCTGATTATTTGGCAATTTGGCCTGACATATCAGGGCTTGGCTGGCCTGTTTCTTTTTTCGTTATTTTTAGCAATTGCCTTGATTGATCTAGAGCATTATATAATCCCTAACGGCTTAGTCTTAGCCCTTTTAGTTGGTGGGGTTATTTATCATTTTCTAGGCCAGGACTTAACAATTATTCAGCGTTTAATCGGTCTAGCTGTTGGTTTTGCCGTTCCTGTAGTAATTGCATTAATTAGCCGGGGTGGTATGGGCGGCGGAGATATTAAGCTAATGGCGACGATGGGCTTTTGGCTAGGATTTGGCGGTATACTGATCACTTTATTTATAGCTGCATTAATCGGCAGCATAATCGGAATTGCCTTGATTATTAGTGGTCGTAAGAAACGGAAGGACCCTATTCCTTTTGGTCCTTTTCTGGTAATAGGTTTTTTACTGATTTTCTTATATGGTGAACAACTGCTTTATTTATATTGGAGTATTTTCTAGGAGGAAATGATGAGGAACTGTAGCGGGTTTACTCTGCTTGAGTTGATGGCTGTGGTCTTAATTTTAGGCCTTTTGCTAGGGACTGCTATGCCTAATGTTGTAGATATGGTACAGCAACAGCAGTTGCGTAGTGAAACTCGTCAGCTTGTTTCAAACCTGCGAAAGCTGCAACAAGAGGCTATCACCACCGAAGAGAAACGAGGAATCCAATTTAGTAGTACAGGTACTTCGTATCGGGTTGCAGACATACAGTATCATCTACAAGAGGGGATAACTTACAAGGTTAGCCCTAATGTTCTGGGAACAATAAATTATAATTCTATGGGTGCTTTAGAGATTACCGGGAACATTACTGTTGAGTTTGTCGACACCGGAGGGCACAGAAGACAAGTTATTCTCAGACCTTCCGGCAGGATTAGTACGATTACTCCATAGAATAAATGAGGTCTATAGCCATGGGACAAAACAAAGACAAAGGATTTACTCTGCTGGAAATTATGATTGCTATAGTTATCCTGAGCCTAGCCATTGTGCCGGCGACAGGTATGTTCTCTACTGCTCAATTTGGTTATAAGATGGGGAGCGAGTCCACAACGGCTCTGGGAGAGGCTCAGAGAATAATGGAAGAATGTCGTATACGTCGTCTGCAGGGGGCTACTGTGGAAAATGTCAGCCGCACTGCAATAGAGAACCAGCCGGATTATTACTATACAGTGGATGTTATCGAGGAAGGTGGTAATAGTTTAATCACGGTAAGGGTTACTGTCTATTATCCTCTTGGTGGCCAGGAACGTGAACTTAGTTTGGTTACCCGAATGGGGGATGCATGGCGATGAGGGATACACGGGGAATAACCCTAATTGAGTTAGTAATTGCCATCAGTATCTTAGGTCTGGTTATGGTCTCAATTAATCAGGTGTTAGATCTTGGTCTGATGAACTGGGGACGGGAAGATGTTAAGTCTGAAGCGAAACAGAATATTCGTATAGCTACAGAACGGATTAAAAGTGAGGCTGTATTGGCTTATGAGCTTGATCCTGGAAGTGATGGTGATACTTTAATTTTAGTATATAAACCTGATACTAAGATTACTTACAATCTTGGGTCTACAAGTAGCACAAGCCCAGAACAATTAACAGGCTATCCCTTAGAGCGTCGCTATAATACAGGGGAAAAACAAGTAATTGCTGATTATTTGGACGAAATGAAGTTCACCTATTATGCTTTAGGTTCAAACGGTTTACAGCCCACATCTCCGGCAAATGCTACTTATCTTGAGATTTACTTTTCTGCAGTTTTACCTAACGGCGAGATTGTGGAAAATCAGACTGGTGTAGCTTTGCGAGGAAAATTCTTACCACGATAGTGAGAGGTGGGTGAGGGTTAATGAAAAAATCTAAAATTACTAATATTCTGGATAATAATCAAGGCTTTGCTCTGCTTTATGCAGTTATGGTAATGCTGATTCTTTTATCTGTAGGTCTAACCTTACTACATACAAGTACTACTGAGGTTAGTATTGCTGAAAATCAGCTTAGGCGCACTCAGGCTATGTATGCGGCTGAGGCCGGCTTGGAAAAGGCTATGGTGGAGATAAAAGCTAACTACGCCTATTATCCTACTGCATACAGTAATAATGAAAACTTTCAACGAGTACAACCAGGGAATGTGCAGACTAGATATATTGTGAGCGTTGCTCACAAAGGTGGGTCTATCTATGAAATAACATCTGTAGGATACGCCGGTAATGCTAAATACACTCAGAAGGCCCAGCTGGAAATCGTAATCAGTAGTAGTGGGAGCGGTGGGTATTTAGACTATGCCTGCAGTATTTATGGCAATAAAAAGCCCAGTGTCCCGCTTTGGTCCATAATAAATGGTGATATTCAAGTTCCGGGCGGGGAAGTGGATGGTTTGGGTATAGTCAATGGAACTATTGTTGATCGTAACCCGGGCTTTCCAAATCTGCCGGATAATTGGTATCTTCCGGCCGGTGTTCCTTCTACCCCTTATTTTATAGATGGTCATATCAATAATACGCAATCTTTCAATAATCTGATGGATGCCATAGATGAGGGTCATAGGTATATAAAAGTGAAAGGACAATTTTCTTATTGCCCGGCTTTTTGGGGCATACTCCAGAAGATAGACTTCCAAGGGGCGGTAATAGAATTTACCGGGAAAATTGACATAGGCGGTAATAGGTATTTTAAGAATGCTACATTTGTTTCGGAAAGTAAGATTGAATTTGGTGATTGGATGGCCTATGAAAATGTTACTCTGGTAAGCAAAGGGAAAAATAATACTATTAAATTTGGGGTTGGCACACTGGGTAAAGGTCTTGTTGCTTATAGCGAGGGGGATATAGATTTTGATCTTTTTGCTGACCTAGTATCTCTTATATCCTTGCAGGATACTTTGCTTATAGCTAGGGGTACAGTAGATGTAGTTGGAATTGCAGCAATAAGGGGTAGTATTATTGCTGAACAAGTGGATATATCACCATTTTCGGTAATAACCTTCGAACCAAAATTGAAAGAAACATTAGGCTCTATGGTTCCAGAAGGGATAGATAGTGTATCGGTTAAGGTGACATCCTGGGGAGAGCCTCCCAGTGAATAAAATATAAATAGGAGTCAAGAACTATGCTAGTAAAGAAAAATCGATTTTTAGGGATTAGTCTTAATGTTAAAGAAATGTATCTTGTTGATTTAGAAAAGAAGGGAAAAGAACTGTATTTGCACTCCATGGATGTTCTTCCTTTACCGGAAGATGCTTATGCTGATGGCCTAATTTTAGAAGATACGCAGCTCAAGGAAAGCTTAACTAACTATGTACGGGAGCGGAAACTGAAAGGTAGTCGAGCAATTGTAGGGGTTAATCCTCGTCAAGCAGTAATCCGGCCTATCCGTGTACCTCAGATGACAGAGAAGGAATTGCGCAAAGCTTTGGAATATGAGGTTGATCGTTATTTTTCCCTTGCTAATGTTACCTACACTATGGACTACATACGTCAGGGTATTGTAGAAGGTGATGGGACTATTCAGGAAGATGTATTAGCTATTGCTATCAAGGATAGTGTGCTGGAAAGTCTATGTGAATTAACCACATCCACAGGGTTGAAGATAGCTGCTCTAGATGTAGAGCCTAATGCTTTCGTCTACCTACGGACCTTTGCAGCCCAGCAAAGTGTCTGGCCAGAATTAGAGAATGACTGGGCAGCTATTGAATTGGGTGTGGGTAAGACAATGGTCTCTTTTTTCAGAGATAATGTGCTGCAATTTGTTCATACTACGCCTATTGTCTATGAAAATGATCCTGGGGTAGTTGCAGATCTACTACGGGAATTAGATCGTGCCTTCAACTATTATCATATGAATCTACGGAAACCCTTGATCAACCGGGTTTACCTTTGGGGTAAGCAGGCTGAACAAGCCGCCCGGCAATTTGAAGAAGTTTTGGCTTATACCTTTATCAGTTTCCCTTTAGATAAAGTTGCAGAAGCACTAAATAATAATGGCGAACTACCGGAAGACGGAGTTATTGCTCTAGGATTGGCCTTACGGGAGGTGGTAGAATGATTCAGAAACCTAATCTGTTACCACCGGCATATCAGCCGCCACCACCGGTTAATTGGCTGAGGGTAGGAATTATTTCTGCGGTTTTCGCAGTTATAGTAACATTTGGAGTCATTGGTACTAAGTTTTATCTTGAAGTACAGAGCTTGGAAGGAAAGATTACTGAGTTACAAAGACTAGCTGAACAGTCAACTGTGCTGGAAGAAGTGGCCAGAATTAATAGTTTACAAGATGAGATAAACTCTTTAGAAGAAGAAATGGCCGCGATGAAGACGAGGATAGTCCCACTGTCTGTAATCTTCGGCGATATTTCTAGAGTAATGCCTACAAGAATGTCCCTTGTTACAGCTGACTGTGCTGGTGATGTCTTAATAATTCAGGGTGTGGCTGATACTCGGAGGCCTGTTGCTAATTATGTAATAGAATTACGTAAATTCAATTGGATTGATAAAGCGGAGGTTTTGAGCATTATCGAAAATGCAGATGGAGATGGAAATATTAATTATTCCTTTGAGATAATGGTCAATCTCAAACAGCTAGTAGTGGAAGGAGGCCAGACAGATGCTTAAAGAGATGCTGGATCGCAACCCACTACTTAAGGTGTTAGTTCCCCTTTTATTAGGCTGTATAGTAATTTTTGTGGGTGTACGGTTATTTAATCCACAGTTAAGCCACCGGGAAGAGTTAAGGCAGTTAGTTTTACAGCAGGAAGAAGAAATGGCTAAGCTTCAAGAGATGGCAGATTCTATAGCCCATATTGATGAAAAGGAACTAGAGGACAAACTGGTGTCATTAAAGAGTGACTTGGGATTAGGATACTACTCTCCGGAAATAATTCATTTTTTAGAGGATATTGCTAATGAAACGGGAATAAATATAACAAGATATATTATTCAGGATTTAGGTTCAGAAGATGGACTGCATCGTTATCAATTAGTAGTAGATTTTAGAGGTAGATATCTAGCGGCTCTGGAATTTCAAACAAAATTGGAAGATTTTCCAGCATATTCTGACGCGGATTTAATCCTAGCGAGTGCTGGGGAGGAACATCCTGGCCTTGTTGATGGATCAGCCAGCTTTGTGATAACTACCATTCCTCAAGAATATGAGCAGATTGAAGAAAGTGAGTTGCCCCTGAGGGAAAATCCTTTTCTATAGACTACTAGTGAGGAGAGGAGTAGAACGGTGGAACTTATTAATTACACTTTGGAATGGGTCTGGCAATTGCTTGATGAGGTGCTTAGCGAGCGTGAGGACATCTGCAAATGTGAAAGCTGTCGCTATGATATGGCCTGTATGGCTGTAAATAGGCTAAAAAATAATTATGCTGTAACTGAGCCAGGCCGTATCTATACTAAGGTGAAGATGCTTTCCCAACAGAACCGTACTGATGTATTAACTGAAGTGCTGAAAGCTGTAGAGGTAGTTAGTAAGAATCCTCGTCATACTGATGTAAAGGAAGAGGTCTAAGTGGCTGGGGATTGTGGTGGAAATATATATTGCAAAGTCTTTTAGCCGAAGTTTGCCGAGGACATTGGGAAGCTTCGGCTCTTGGTTTAGAAATGCAATTATATTCCCACTAAGGGTCTAGGAAAAATGCAAAGTATATGGTAAAATGCAGAAGGATTTTTTTGTAGTTTCCACGAAAAGCTAATTATATATAAGTGTTTTTCAACTGAACTTGATCTATTGTGGTTAGGCAGGGAAGGATTTGATGGTTTATGGTAAAGGTAGGCATAGTTCAAGGTCCCAATCTTAATATGCTAGGGGTGCGTGAGCCTCAGCTCTACGGCCAACAAAGCTTGGAGGAATTACACCGGGATTTAATTGCCTACGGAGAGAGGCTAAACCTGGATGTGGTTTGCTATCAATCTAACCATGAAGGTGAACTGGTTGAATTTATCCAACAAGCCAGAGGAAAATTTGCTTACCTGCTTATTAATGCCGCTGCCTATACACATACTAGTATTGCTATTCGTGATGCTTTATTAGCCTCAGAAGTGCCAGCTATAGAGATACATCTTAGCAATATTTATGCTCGGGAGGATTTCCGTCATAAGTCTATGCTTAGTGATATCGTTCAAGGTCAGATTTGTGGACTAGGTACTTTAGGTTATAAGTTGGCCCTGGAGGCAGTAGCTGAATTACTGAAAGCAGAATTGCTTAAATTGAAGGGGAAAAATGAGTAAACTTACAGAACTGCAACAATCTTTATCAACTCTTGGCTTAGACGGTTTCTTAATAGCTAAGGCTGTGAATTATCGTTATTTGACCGGTTTTAGCGGGACTGAAAGCTACTTCTTGATAACGCCAGAAAATGCCTTTTTGTTAACCGATTCTCGCAATACTGAACAGGCGAAAGCTGAAGCTCCTGATTTTCAAGTGCTAGAGTTTAGAAAGCTAACTGAGTTACTGGGAGAATTAAGGGAGCGTTATCAACTAAGTCGAATTGGGCTGGAAAAAGAGATAATTACCATTGATGTTCATGAAAAATTGCAAGGCCAAGTGCCTGGTGTAGAGTTTGTTCCTGTAGCTGATCCTGTGGCTGATTATCGTCGGGTTAAATCAACCCGAGAGTTGGCCAAGATTAGGCGGGCAGCTGGGATTACTGATCAGGCTTTTCTCCATATACTTGACTATCTCCGACCGGGTTTATCGGAAAGAGATGTGGCTTTAGAGTTAGAATTTTATATGCGGCATCAGGGCGCAGAGAGAATTGCCTTTGATTTTATAGTGGCTTCAGGAGTCAGAGGGGCAATGCCTCACGGAACGGCTTCTGATAAGCTCCTTAAATCGGGCGAGATGGTGACCATGGATATTGGTTGCGTATATCAAGGCTATAATTCTGACTTGACCAGAACTGTTTTTCTGGGTCAGCCCACAGAAAGGCAGTTAGAAATTTATAATGTAGTACATAATGCTCAAGTAGAGGCCTTGGCTGCTCTTAAGCCTGGAGCTTGCTGTAGTGAAATAGATGCTATTGCTCGAGGAGTAATAGAAAAAGCCGGTTATGGGCAATATTTCGGTCATGGTTTGGGACATGGTGTGGGCTTAGAAATACATGAAGGGCCTCGCTTGTCTCCTCAGGACGACAGTATTTTAGAAGCTGGTATGGTTGTTACGGTGGAACCTGGTATCTACATACCTGACTGGGGTGGAGTACGGATTGAGGATCTAGTCATGCTTACTCCCACAGGCTGTGAGATTATCAGCAGCTCACCTAAAGATATAATTACAATACAATAAGAGGACATTTAGGAGGTAAAAGCAAATGATTTCAACAACAGATTTTAGAACAGGACTGACTTTTGAATTGGATAATGATGTAGTTCAACTTCTGGAGTTTCAGCACGTAAAACCAGGTAAGGGAGCTGCTTTTGTACGTTGTAAGTTGAAAAATCTCAAGACGGGAGCAGTTGTAGAACGCACTTTCCGTCCTGGAGAGAAATTTCCTAAGGCTCATATTGAACGGAAGGAAATGCAGTTCTTATATCGGGAAGGCACTCAATGGGCCTTTATGGATACTGAAACCTATGATCAGATCATGTTGGAGGAGAGTATCCTAGAGGATGCTCCAAAGTTCTTAAAAGAGGATATGACAACAGGGATTCTTTTTTACCAAGGTCAAGTTATAGGTCTTGATTTGCCTAAACAGGTTGAACTTAAGGTAGTAGCTACTGATCCGGGGATCAAAGGTGATACAGCTTCCGGAGGCAGTAAACCAGCTACCTTGGAGACTGGTTTAGTGCTGAATGTGCCCTTCTTCATTAACGAAGGGGATGTCCTAGTAGTTGATACTCGCACTCATGCTTATGTAAGTAGAGCTTAAGCTACTGTTTTAATTCTGAGTATTTTTGAGATACTATAGCAGTGGGTGTCTATTAAATAGGCTATTTTTCGGTGATTAACAGAACGCCGAGGAATAAAAAATAATTTATTAAAGGGAAAGAAGGAGGGAATCGAAATGCCGGAGCTGAAAGAAAAAATTGCTTATTTGCGCGGATTGGCTGAAGGACTAGAGTTAGACCCAAATTCCAAAGAGGGAAAGCTATGGGCTGCTTTGTTTGAGGTTTTAGAGGAGGTCTCCTCTGAGATTGAAGATCTGGCTGTTAATCAAGATGACTTGGAGGAATACATTGAAGTCCTCGATGAGGATCTGGGCGAAATTGAGGATGATTTCTACGGTGATGATGAGGACTACTATTGTGACTGCTGCGAGGACGAAGTTGTTGATGACTACTTAGGGGGCAGTTATATTGAAGTAGAGTGTCCTTCTTGCCGGGATATCGTGCGTTTCGATGCCGAAATCCTTGACGATGATGATGTAATAGAAGTGTATTGCCCCAACTGTGACGAAGTAGTCTATGTGAACGATGATTCATTTTTATTCGGCGAAGAGGATGAGGACGAAGATTTTTCTGAGGACGACGAGGAATAATTTGTCCTAAGATAATCCTGTAAAATGAATATCTAGACCATAAAGGGACGGTTCTCCTGTGTTGTAATAGGAGAACCGTTTTTTATTCCTTTGGGTGCAAATGAAGAATAACAAGAACCGGCTATACCGATTCCGCGCCTGGAAATGTCTAAACTCGAACCGAAAGAATCAGCTTACCAGTCGAAATTCGCCCTCCGTGGCTCAGTTCTCCTTGCCTGACACGTCCTGTGTCAGGCTAAGCTGTTTCTAACGGTACTTCGTCAAGACATTTTAGCCAGGCTTGTCAACGTTATTCCCGGTTCTTGTTATTCTTCATTCATAATTGACAACACGGAAAAGGATCGTCCTTTATGCTGCACTGTGTTGTCTTTGTGTCCTTTAATTTATGCATAAAAGAATAAGGTGGACAATATACTTTACTGTTAATAGCTCGCCCAATAATACTTTGTTATTAGTTGCTGGCGAAAGAGTTATCGTGGGAACTAGCTTGGCAGGGGCTGTGTTGAATTGCCTGTGAGGACCAATATTTTACTGAAAAGCTTTTAGTTGATGGAGGAGGTTATGACTAGATTAGTACTAAATAAAAGACCGGAACCGTCAGGAGGGCAGCCTGTCAGTTGGCTTCAGGCCTTGCCACCTAATCTAAGGGAATTAACGGTACGCAGTGTAGGTCCGATGTTCTATGAGTTGGAAGAGGTTAGGCTCCGGATCGGAAAGCCTATCCTTTATCGAATAGGATTACAGGAATATACAGCGGATCTTAATGGCCGTCCGTCTACTGATTTGTCCCGAGGATATCGGGTAAACAGACAGGATTTGGACCGCGCTTTACAGCTTTTAAGCCAGAGCTCCTTTTACGCTTGGGAGGAGGAACTGCGCAATGGTTTTATCACTATTCCCGGCGGTCATAGGGTAGGAATTACGGGTAGGGGTGTGTTGGACAAGGGGCAGATTAGAACCTTAAAGGAGATTTCCGGGCTAAACTACCGTATTAGCAGAGAGATTACTGGTTGCAGCGCTCATGTCTTGCCCTATCTTATTAAAGGGGAAAAAGTCTTACACAGCTTAATTGTCTCGCCTCCCCAATGCGGTAAAACTACTCTGTTAAGAGATCTGATCCGACAACTGAGTAATGGTTCTCCCTCTCTTGCTTGGTCCGGGGTCAATGTAGGGGTAGTAGATGAACGGTCAGAACTGGCCGGAATGTACTTGGGAGAACCCCAGTACGATTTAGGGCTGCGGACTGATATTCTAGACGCTTGTCCTAAAGCAGAAGGAATGATCATGCTGATTCGTTCCATGTCTCCTAGGGTTATTGCCACAGACGAGATAGGACGCAAGGAAGATATCGAGGCTATAAATCAGGCTCTTCAGGCTGGGGTTGCTGTGATAACTACTGTTCATGGCAGCAGTTATGAGGAAATAGCTCAACGGCCTGTACTGTCAGAGTTATTGAATTGGAAGTTTTTTGACCGCTTAGTTTTTCTTAGTCGGAGGAGAGGACCGGGTACTTTGGAAACGGTCTTGAACGGAAAAACCATGGAAAGGGTGAGATAAGTGCTACGTGTTGTGGGAGCTTGCTGTATTTTGGCCGGTTTTGGTTGGTTCGGCTTCAGTAAGGGTGACCAGTTTCGTAAAAGACAAGAAATACTGCGTTTGCTGCAAAACGGAATGAATCTCTTGGAAACGGAAATTAGTTACGGTCAAACACCTTTGCCAATAGCTTTATCCAGAGTAGCTGCCAAACTTAAAGGAGATGCTCAAATTCCCTTTACTATAGCGGCTCAATTGTTACAGGATTGTCGGGGTTTAACTGCAGCCGAAGCTTGGGAAGAAGGAATTAATAGCTTAAACGAAGTTTTTCCTTTGCATCGAGAAGAAAAAAGCATCTTACTTCTTTTCGGCCAGGGCTTAGGTTGTTCGGCCCGAGAGGAACAGCTAAAAAATATAACATTAGTGCGGGAACAACTGCGTATGGCAGAAAAGACTGCGGAAGAAGCTAGAATTAAAAACCAGAAAATGTGGCAGGTCCTAGGGATTTGCAGCGGAGGCGTTCTAGTACTGTTATTGATTTAAATAATGCTTATTTATCAGGGAAGGAAAGTTAGGAAGGGAGGCTGTCTGGAATGAGAATTGAGTTAATTTTTCAAATTGCCGGGATAGGGTTGATAACTTCGATTTTTCATACAGTATTAAAACAAGCAGGAAAAGAAGAATATTCGGTAATTGCTACTTTGGCTGGTGTCTCTCTAGCTTTGATTGTAGTGATCAGACTAATTGCGCAGTTACTGGCCGAAGTTAAAGACGTCTTCTTCCTGCAATAGAGGTGGATTATGGAGATCCTACAAGTGGTGGGTATCGGTCTGGTCGGGGCAATTTTAGCTATCTTTGTTCGGGAACGCCATAAAGAATTAGCAATCTTTATTAGTCTGGCTACTGGGATTATTCTTTTTCTTTTCGCTGTAAGCAAGATTGGTACAGTCCTGGCCACACTGACAGAATTGGCTACTAGAGCCAATATAAATATGTTCTATCTGGTGACTGTCCTAAAAATAATGGGGATAGCTTACTTGGCCGAATTTGGCTCCCAGATATGTCGAGATGCTGGGGAGGGCTCTACTGCTTCTAAGATTGAGTTTGCCGCCAAAGTATTAGTAATGGTGCTGGCCTTACCTATTATTGTAGCAATACTGGAATCAATCTTAAGGTTGATTCCCTAAGGTGGTTAAGATGAGATACAAAATAGTGCTCTTAATTCTATTATTTCTTCTACCGGCAGCTAGTGTAGGGGCAGTATCTACGGAGAGCCCAACGGCGACAACTCCCCAGGAGATAGCTGATGTGCAGAAGGGTGTCTTGGATCTGACTAGGCTGGAAATCTTCTTAGACGAAGTTGATAAGGATTTAGGAGAGTATCTGCCGGAATTGTCCTTAGAAACCATGATTAATTCCCTTAAACAAGGGAAATTAGACTTGGCTACCAAGGATATTCTTAGTGGTCTAAAGAGGTATTTTTTCCACGAGGTTACCCTAAATTTCTCCTTATTAGGGAAATTGCTGATTATCGCTGTGATTTGTGCAGTGCTACAGAATATGCAGGCAGCCTTTGAAAAAGGAACTGTAGCCAAGTTGGCTTATTTTGTGTGTTATCTTGCCATTATTACCTTGGCTATCAACTCATTTCATGTGGCAGTCGCCGCTGGCTTATCGGCGATTAATAAAATGACAGGTTTTATGCAACTCCTTTTACCCATTCTCTTAGTTGTACTGACGGCAATGGGTAATTTGACTTCTGTAGCTTTGTTTCAACCTTTTCTAATGGCTTTTTTAAGCTTCTTAGGTTTTCTTACGAAAACTATTATCTTTCCCTTGATCTATTTGACAGTGGTATTATCTATCGTTAATCACATTTCGGAGAACTTCAAGGTCACTAAACTAACTGGCTTGGTTAAACAATTTACTAAAGTAGGTCTAGGCCTTACCCTGACTTTATTTATCGGTGTGATTACAGTTGAAGGAGTGGCTGGAGGAGTGGTAGATGGGGTCAGTCTTCGCACAGCCAAATTTGTTACCGGAGCTTTTGTACCTGTAGCCGGCAGTATGTTTGCTGATGCTTTGGATGCTGTGATTGGTGGTTCGATCTTGTTGAAAAATGTCCTCGGCATTACTGGAGTAATTATTCTGGCTTTACTAGTCTTATTTCCGGTAATCAAAATCTTGGTGATTGCTTTGATTTACNNACCTTAGATGATTTGGCTGGAAGCCTTTTACTTTCCTTTGCTGCTGTACTCACGGTAGGGATTATGTTCTTTTTGGCTATAACGGCTTTAGTGGCCACAGCCAATTTTACATTGATGTTGAGGTAGGTGGCAGAGCTTTGACTGTATTAAGAGAATTGGTCCGGAATGTTGTAGTGATTATCCTTGTGACGACTTTTTTAGAGATGCTGCTGCCTTCTGGTAGCATGAAGCGATATGTCAAGGTGGTGTTAGGGGTTTTTATTCTCCTGACTGTTCTTGCTCCTCTTAGTCGCTTTCTGAAGTCTGGAGAGGAATTAGCTGTTTTTGGTTGGTCTGCTCCTGAGGCCAGAGGTAGTGTGTCGGTGCTGGAGGATGGTAATCGCTTAAGTCAAGTTAACCGAGATTTATTAAAAAATAATTATGCCAAAGGCTTAGAGCAGCAAGTTGTGGCTCTGGTTAAATTGGTCCAAGGGGTAGTAGCGGCTGAGGCTACTGTGGATTTGCAGGTTGCTTCAGACGGAAATTTGCAAGGGATTAATCTGGTTAGCGTCAAGGTTAGTATCAGTGAAGCCGAAACTGTCGGCAAAGTAGAACAGCAGGATTCTTCTCTGGTAGAACCTATCAAAATTGAAGTGTCTCTAGGTGGGGAAGGCAAGAAGGGAACTGGGCTCGAAAAGGGGTTAAGTCAGGCAGAATCCAGCGTTCGACAAGCAGCTAACGAGAGAGAGAAGAAGATTGAGAGGGAGATTAAGGAAACTATTGCCCAATTCTTAGGTCTCAAATTGGAACAAATCCTGGTGACATTTTGGTAAGATACGGGAGGTATAAGGAAGTATGAATGAATTTATTAAGGATTTTGCCAATCCCAAAGGAAAATTCGGTGTTTGGGGAATAGTTGCGCTAATCGCATTGGGAGTAGCGATGATGGTCTTGCCGGGAATTTTCTTGGGACAGGGGAGCAAACCACCGACTTCTATAGTAGATTCTTCGCCTATTCAGAAGAACAGCCCTACTCAGTTAGGGAAATATGAGCAAGAAATTGCGACCCAGCTCAGTCAAATCCTTGGTCAAGTAGAGGGAGCAGGGGAAGTAGCGGTGACGGTTTCTCTCATAGCTGGCCCGGAACAAAAATATGCTCAAGATACAACGACAGTTACTTCTAACATTGAGGAGAGGGATACTGCCGGCGGAACTAGATCAACTAATGAAACGAACGAAAAAACTGAAGTGGTGATCTTACAAAATGGCAGTGAAGCATTAGTTATCCAAGAAAGAGGGCCAGAGATCAAAGGAGTATTGGTGGTAGCTGAAGGAGCAAATGATCCGCAGATCAAAGCTCAATTAAGTCAGGCTGTACAAACAGTACTGAATTTGCCGGCCCATCGGGTGATGATTCTGCCTAAAGGAGGAAGGTGATAGGGATGAGGACTTATGTGATTAGACTACGCAGTTTATTGGCCTTTGGCTTAGCTCTCTTGACCTTGGCTTTTATTTGGCTAGGGCTAAGTGATTTGGATATTTATCAGAAGGCAGCAGAGAGAGTCGACAAAAGGACAACCACTGAGTTAGTGGGGACAGAGAATCCTTCTGCTAATAGGGAGGAGGAAGAGAATCTCCCTGTAATTACCATAGAACCGAAAAATTCGGAGCTTCAAGTAAAGGATAATTTCTTTATTGAATACAGGATTGAACGGGATCGTACCCGGAGTGAACAGATTGAAATCTTGCGGGAAATAGTCAACAACCAGAATTCTTCGTCTCAAATGCGGCAAGAGGCCCAACAAAAACTCTTAATAATTGCCGAAGAACTAGAAAAGGAGTCGAAGGTAGAAAGCGCTTTATTGGCTAAAGGTTTTGGTGAGGCTGTTGCCGTATTACAGAAAGACTCAGCCATGGTGATAATTTCTACTGATGGGCTAAGGCAAGAAGAAGTGGCTCAGATATGCGATGTCATAACTAAAATGACTGGCTGTGATCTAGAGGAGGTAGTTATCGTACCTAAAGCACCTTGATAATAGTTAAGGGCAGCTAAGTAATGATAAAAAAAGTTTTGTTTGTCTTGTCAAAGTTTGTTAAGTGGTAAGATTTTCTGTTATAATTAAAATATCTTACTTAAGGAGGTTAATAATTATGGTTGAGAAGAATAATGATACTAAAGTTGAACAGGTTATAGAGAATGAAGCTGGAAAGGCTACAACTCAAAAAAATGATGTGGGAACTATTAAAATTGCTGATGATGTAGTAGCGATAATTGCTGGTATGGCTACTGCAGAAATCAAGGGTGTTGCTGGCATGAGCGGCGGACTCGTCGGTGGTATAGTAGATCTGGTAAGTAAAAAGAGCCCCTCAAGAGGTGTAAAGGTTGAGGTAGGAGACAGAGAGGCTGCCATTGATATTCATGTCACTGTGGAATTTGGCTCCAGAATTCCGGAGATTGCTAATGCTATTCAACGCAGCGTCAAGAAAGCTGTAGAAAGTATGACGGGGCTTACGGTTGTGGAAGTTAACGTACATATCCAAGGGGTAGTACTGCCTAATGAGCCAAAAACAAAAGAGGAAGAGGTTCCTAGAGTTAAATAGTAGAGGAACCGTTGCGTGGCAAGGAGGATTAAGATGAACAGATCTTTAGATAAGTTTATCATTGCAGTATTGTCCCTAGTGTGTCTAGTCATTTCTGCAATATTAATTATTGTGGCACTAGATTGGACAAGTCCTGAATATTATCTGGGAATAATAACAGGCTCTGATACTAACCGTTGGATTTTGGGCATAGTAGGAGCAGTGTTGGTTGTTGTATTTCTGGTAATATTCATTCGTAATCTCAGGAAAAAACCGTCTAAGGTGGCGGCGATCCATGAGAATTCCCTGGGCTTAATTAAGATAACCTTGCCGGCCTTAGAGAACCTAGTTTTGACTGCCGCCCAAAGCGTAATTGGAATTCGTGAGGTCAAACCGGTGATAACTAGTAGCGGTGGTGGCTTGGCTATCCACCTTAAAGTTCAGGTGTCCACTGATACTGTTATTCCCAATGTAAGTGAAGAATTGCAGCGGACTGTCAGGGATTATGTAGGTAAAATGGCGGGGACTACTGTAAAGGAAATTCATGTTTCAGTGACAAAAATAAGTTGGGAAAGCAAAAGCCGAGTGGAATAAGGGGGCTTAATCATGTGGAAGAGGCTGTTAATAGAAATCCTCGATAAACATCGCGGGAAGCTCGTTGGCATAGTTGTCGGCTTTATTATTGCTATCCTTGTTCTCTCTATAGGTTTTTGGCGCACATTTTTTATTGCCTGTTGTATTGGAGTAGGGTATATTATCGGTAAGCAGTTTGACGATGATCAAAGCCTACGCGATTTAATCGAAAGGTTTTTTTCAGAGAGGTAAATAAGGAGAGACCAGATTGAAAAGGCGTAAAGCACGGGAATTAGCATTAAAGGTCCTGTTTGCAAGGGATATTGGAAAAAATGAACCTCAAGTAATTATGGAACAGCTTTTTGCTGAAGGAAATTTTGAGGAGAAAGGTCAAGAATTTTGCCGCCAGCTGGTGGAAGGGGTTTTGAATCATATTGAGGATATTGATCGCCTGATTAGCCAATATGCTACAGAATGGTCTATGGACAGGATGGTTGCAGTGGATCGGAATCTGATGAGAATAGCTATTGCTGAATTCATTTTCACCGACGGAGTTCCTGGAGCTGTGGCTGTTAATGAAGCTATTGAGCTAGCTAAGACCTACGGAAGTGAAGAGTCTCCACGTTTTATTAATGGAGTATTGGGTAATATCCTCAACGATTTAGCTCTAATTAAACCGGATAAGGCAATAGATAATCAGGAATAATGTTCTTAGGTATAGATACGAGTGCTTATACTACATCGCTGGCTATAGTCGATGAAGATAGAAATCTATTATGGGACCAACGGCAGATCTTAAAGGTACCAGAGGGTGAACAAGGGCTGAGGCAATCCACAGCCCTGTTTTCCCATTTACAAAACCTCCCCTTATTAGTGAAGGAGGTTTTTGCTAAGTTTAAGTCTTCTGAAATTAAGGCTATCGCCGTGAGTAGTAAGCCAAGACCTCTGGCAGACAGTTATATGCCTGTTTTTATAGCTGGCTTAAATCTAGCCCAATGCCTAGCTGCTGCCCTAGGACTGCCTTTAATTACCACTACTCACCAAGAAGGGCATATCGTAGCCGGCCTGTGGTCAGCTGGCAAAATGGATTTGACAAAGTTTCTGGCTGTTCATTTATCAGGGGGGACAACAGATGTCTTACTCGTAGAGAGAAAGTCAGAAAGACCTTGGCAATATAAGCTACAAATTTTAGGCAGTTCACTTGATCTTCATGCAGGACAATTTGTGGATCGGGTGGGAGTATCCTTGGGACTACCTTTTCCGGCTGGACCTGCTTTGGAAAAGTTAGGGCAGGAAGTGGAAAAGTTGCCTGCAGAATTGACAGCTAATAGTGATAAAGTGATAATTAAAAGTGCTGTTAAGGGATATAACATGAGCTTTTCTGGTCCTGAGACAGCAGCCCGAAGGTTAATAAGGTCCGGTACGGCTAAACCTTTGATAGCCAGAGCTGTGGAGCAGTGTTTGGCCACATCCTTGGAAAAGGTTTTGCGTGAAGCCGTTTATGATACGGGGCTAAGTGACATACTATTAATCGGTGGTGTTGGAGCTAATAATTATCTGCGCAGAAGGTTGCGACATCGTTTGGAGCATCCGGCTGTGGGAGCAAGACTTTATTATCCCCAACCACAATATAGTGTGGATAATGCAGTAGGAGTAAGTGTTATTGCCAGCAGTAGCTATGATTAGCAGTAACCCTATAAGAGTATTGTGGGGGAGGAAGAGAGAGTCCGGAGGTGAGTGACTTGTATAAAATCAGCAAAAAGATGAACTTAAGTACTAGTATTTATCTTTTTGAGGTAGAAGCAGAGAGAATAGCTAAAAAAGCAGAGGCCGGACAGTTTGTTATTGTACGGAAGGATGAAAAAGCAGAACGAATTCCCTTAACAATAGCTGATTATTCACGGGAGAAGGGTACAATAACTCTAATCTTCCAGACTGTAGGAGCTTCAACAAACCAGTTAGCGCAATTGAACGAAGGGGAGCATATTCTTGATGTAGTAGGTCCCTTAGGAGTAGCTACTGAGATTGAAAATTATGGTACCGTAGTATGTGTTGGCGGCGGTGTAGGAATAGCCCCGATCCATCCAATTGCTAGAGCCTTAAAGGAGGCCGGCAATCGTGTGATCTCAATTATTGGTGCCCGTAACAAGGACATTCTCTTTTGGCGGGAGGAAATGAAAGCAGTCAGTGATGAGCTTTGGATCACTACNNGATGATGGCAGCGAAGGTCAGAAAGGCTTTGTTACTGATGTCTTAAAAGAGGTTATGGAAAAGGAAAAGGTTGCCCAGATCTGGGCTATCGGTCCCATGATTATGATGAAGAATGTGGCTGCGACTACAAAGCCTAGTGGGATCAAGACCATCGTCAGCTTGAATCCTATTATGGTTGATGGGACAGGTATGTGTGGTGCTTGTCGGGTCAGTGTAGGAGAGGATACAAAGTTTGCTTGTGTAGATGGACCAGAGTTTGATGGACATCTGGTAGACTGGGATTTAGCCATGAAACGTTCCCAAAGCTTTATCTTGGAGGAGAAGCTAAGTATGGAGCATCACAAAAATTGTGGGGGTGGATGCA
>MTKW01005783.1_pt1 | contig 18616 bp, 16 predicted proteins | sample 1042761 | NCBI WGS metagenome assembly MTKW01 (sample SAMN06205366, study PRJNA360243) | anaerobic digester metagenome | biome: Wastewater treatment plant; feature: Anaerobic digester sludge; material: sludge; isolation source: anaerobic digester fed with sludge from wastewater treatment plant ... | reverse complement strand
CGTGGCCAGTACTTTAGTATGAGGGAGTCTCTTACCGATTGGTTCACGTGGTAGGAAATTGAGTTTTTTGCAAGTAGAGGGGAGTGGGAGAAGGTGCAATGGCTTTATAAGTATATTACCAGGGATATAGGCATGGATCTCGGTACGGCAAACACCCTGGTTCACCTCAGGGGAAAAGGAATAGTGCTGGTCGAACCTTCAGTTGTGGCCATTCACGCCGAGACTAAAGAAGTACTTGCTGTTGGGACCGAGGCAAAGCAAATGATTGGACGGACCCCTGGTAACATAATAGCGATAAGGCCCATGAAAGACGGGGTTATTGCTGATTTCGACGTAACCCAGACAATGATGCACCATTTTATAAGAAAGACATACAGGCGGGGCCTTTTGAAGCCCAGAGTCATTGTGGCTGTCCCTTCAGGTTGCACTGAGGTTGAAAGAAGAGCAGTGTTAGACGCGGTACTAAGGGCAGGTGCCAGAGAAGCTTTTACCATTGAAGAACCTATGGCTGCTGCTATTGGCGCAGGCCTTCCGGTTAACGAGCCCACAGGCAACATGATAGTGGACATTGGCGGCGGAACAAGTGAAGTAGCCGTCATTTCTCTCGAGGGAATTGTGGCCTCCAGGTCTATTCGGGTGGGCGGAGATGAGATGGACGAAGCAGTAGTGAACTATGTAAAGCGGGCTTATAACCTTCTCATTGGCGAAAGAACGGCAGAAGAGGTAAAGACAACTATCGGTTCTGCGTTTGAACTGGAACAAGAAGAGACTATGGAAATACGCGGACGGGATCTGGTTACAGGTTTGCCCAGGACTATTGCCATAGACTCCCGGGAAATACGCAAGGCCCTTTCTGAGCCTGTGAACTCTATTTTGGAAGGGATCAAAGAAACCCTTGAAAACACTCCCCCGGAGCTTGCAGCCGATATTATGGATAGAGGTATTGTTATGACAGGCGGAGGTTCTATGTTGAAAGGCCTGGATAAGCTGGTCAGCCAGGAAACAGGTATGCCTGTTCATACAGTGGACGAGCCAATGTATGCAGTGGTTCGGGGAACAGGAAAAGCCCTTGAAGAAATTGAGACTTTGAGAAAAGTCCTGGCTTCTTCTAAGCGTTGAAAAGGAAGGATGACACCGGTTGAGGCGGCTGTTTCCCTATAAGAAAGTTATTGCTGCTACTCTTCTTGTAGCCGCCTCAGTATTTTTGATGAACATTACAGGCGGTTCTCAGGAAAGCCCTTCTCTTTGGGAAAGTTTGCTATGGAAAGGGATGCAACCAGGCGTTGATTTTTTCTTGTCGGTCAAGAAAAGGGCCGCAGATTTCACAGCAGTTTTTCAGTCGAAAAAGGGCCTTTTGGAAGACAACCGTGAAATCAAGAGCAAGCTTGAATCATCGGAAGCCCTTTTGTCCCGGCTTCACGATGTGCAAAATGAAAACCAGAGGCTGAGGGATCTCCTGGGATTCAAAGAGCAAGTAGACGGAGAATACAGGGGCGCTGATGTGCTAGGACGGAACCCGAGCCGGTGGTTTTCCACAGTAACTATTGGGTTGGGAAGGGAAGACGGTGTAGAAGCAGACTCTCCTGTAGTTTCGAGGAGCGGCCTTGTCGGGCGGGTAGTCAAACTGGACGGCCAACGGTCCCAGGTGTTGCTTCTGACAGACCCTGAAAGTGGAGTAGGGGCCCTGGTTGCCAGATCCCGGGACTATGGAGTCGTACTTGGAGGCAAAGGCCAGAATAGCCTGACAATGCGATTTTTTTCCAAGGATGCCGATGTTCATGCAGGAGATCAGATTCTCACTTCAGGGGTCGGCAGTTTGTATCCGCCAGGGTTGCTTATTGGTGAAGTGACGGAAGTCTATGTTCCACAACCTGGGCTAGTTAAAGAGTGTTATGTAAAGCCTGCTACTGATTTTGAGCATCTTGAGGAAGTTCTAGTGATGATAAAATGACGAGAAAAGACATAAGCCTGCTTATTATTTGCACTCTGCTGGCACTTCCCGTGCTGCTCATTCAGTATGTTTACCTGGGAGGGGCCAGGGGGCCTGATCTGTTAATTGTTTTGGCGTGTGCCGCCGGGTGGATGACCCCGTGGCCTGTAAGTGGGTTCATGGGGTTTGCCGTTGGACTCCTTCAAGATGTATTGGCCGGCAGAATGCTTGGTTTTTCAGCACTGTCTCTGTCTGTGGCATCTATGTCTATGTCATGGATGCGCGGATTTTTGAATCCTGGTATGATTTTCTCTCCCGGCATAGCTGCAATGGTTTCTGCCTGTATCAGCGATTGTGCATCTTATGTAACCCTTTGGTCTTTAAGAACCCCAATAAATCGGGATTTTTTTCTAAGGGATATTCTACCTTCAACTGCTGCTTGGGCTTTTGTTATGATAGTGCCTTTTTGCTTGATAATCAGCGGGCTTTTGAGTTTGCTTCTGAAGTTGTGGCCAGACAGCGGGAAGGAAAAGGCAGGTCGGATTAGCTATGAATCTCGGTTATAGACGCAGGGGGGAACCATCGGGCAACCTGGCGCCGGGGGAGTTAAAGCGAATCAGAAATGCTTGTTTGGTGATAATCCTTACAAGTTTCGTAATTATCGGGTTTCAACTTTTCAATCTGCAAATAATAAAAGGTGAGCGATACCGGTCCTTATCTGAGGAAAACTACCTTAGGATTACTCCGATTCCTGCGCCAAGAGGAGAAATATTTGACCGCAAGGGAAAGGCCGTGGTCACATCAAGGCCTGCCTTTACCGTGTTTTACTGGTATTTGGATAAGGAAAAGGCTAACGAAACACTACCCCGCCTTTCAAGTATACTAGGAATCGAACTGTCTGAAGTAGAGGCAAAAGTCCAGCAATATTCAGGAAGGTACTTCGAACCTATACCCATTGCCAAAGATATTTCCGCTGAAGTTTATACAAAGATTGTTGAAGATGCCCCGAGTCTTCCGGGAGTGTTTATTGATCCCCAGCCTATTCGCTACTATCCGGAAAATGATCTTATGAGCACTACTCTGGGGTACGTGGGCGAGATAACCGGTTCTCAGCTGGCCGATCCCAAATGGGAGGGCTACAGGATGGGCAATTGCGTGGGACAAGAAGGGTTGGAGGCATATTACGAAGATGTTTTGCGGGGCAAAGATGGTGGGTACCAGGTGGAGGTCGATTACCGTGGAAGGCCTACCGGTAATACGGGCCTTGGTATAGAACCTGAACCTGGCAAGTCAATCCAACTGGAAATTGACTTAGGCCTTCAACGGGCTGTGGAAGAGGCTCTCAGTAAGGCCCTTTCAGTAAATAAGAAAGCCAAAGGTGCTTCTGCTGTAGTGTTGGATACCAAGACCGGCGGTGTTCTGGCCATGGCGTCTATGCCCGGATTTGATCCAAATGTATTGATTTCGGGAATTACATCCAAGGAACTAAACTCGAAGATTGCTTCAGGGGAATGGCGTTTTGCCAATCTGGCTACCACAGGACTTTATCCTCCGGGTTCAGCCTTCAAGATAGTAACAGCTGTTGCTGCCCTTGCAGAAGGAAAGACAAATCCATCTGAGAAGTTTTACGATCCAGGATACCACCCTATGGCTCCCACTCTTGTTTGCCACAGAAGAGGGGGCCACGGCTATGTAGATATAGAAGATGCCCTGGCAGTTTCATGTAACACGTATTTTTATGAAATGGGCAGGCGCTTAGGGGTAGATACCCTTGCAGAGTATTCCCGGGCTCTGGGGCTCGGGCTAAAGACCGGGATAGATCTTTTTGGAGAAAACTATGGCACGGTGCCTAGCACAGAGTGGAAAGAGAAAGCATATGGCGAAGGCAGGGTGGCCCAACCGGAAGTTTTATTTTCAGAGCATATGATGGCAGCCATGGGCCAGGTATTTCACATGTATACGCCTATTCAGATGGCTTCAGTGGTACAGGCTATTGCCAACAACGGCGTAAGGTTGAGACCCAGGCTAGCTGCCAGGATCCTTGATTCTGAGAAAAATGTTATTGAAGAGATTGAGCCGGAAGTTGTGAGTACTTTGGATGTTGAACCTGAGGTTCTCATTACCGTTATGGAAGGGATGCTAAAGGTCACTTCTGAAAGTAAAGGCACGGCTTACTGGATCTTTTACGATCTTCCGCTTAAAGTAGGAGGGAAGACCGGCACTGCCCAGAATCCGCTTGGCGAGGACCATGCCTGGTTTGTGGGGTTTGGCCCGTATGAAGATCCGGAAATTGCCCTGGCTGTGGTGGTGGACCAAGGCGGATCGGGTTCAAGTGTGGCAGGGCCTGTGGCCAGAGAAATATTCGATGCGTTTTTGATGTTAAAGGGTCCTATCGAACCGGAGACCAGGCGAGAGTAACCTTGGGGAGGAGCACCAAAATGGCTCAACGGCAGGATGTAGTTTTCAGAGGCACAAAAGGCGGCTTGCAGCTGATCTTAAATGACAGCCAGAATTTCGATACCATAGTTGAGAAGCTTAAAGATCATTTGAAGCGGGCAGAGCTGTTTTTTCAAGGTGCTGATGTGGTATTGGATACAGGAAAACTCGATTTATCTATTGATCAGATTTTGGAGATCCAGAACATACTGGCTTTTCCCCATGGATTGCGCCTTAAGAGAATCATCCATGGAGATCAAGAGCCTCCCAGAAACATGAGGCCAAGGGTGGAAGATGTCGAAAAAAGTCAGAGGACTCTTAAGAGGGAAGCCAGAAATATAGAATACAGGCAAAGGCCCGTGAAAAACCAGGGTAAACCGGTTATTTGGCCGGAGACTTTGCTGTACAAGGGCACCCTCAGGTCAGGTCAGCGGATTACCTATGAAGGCAATGTGGTTGTTGTAGGCGACGTAAATCCTGGGGCAGAGATAAGCGCAACAGGTGACATTGTGGTAATGGGGAATCTGAGAGGGCTTGCCCATGCCGGTGCAGGAGGGGCCGCAGGCGTAGTAGTAGTGGCTTTTAAACTGGAACCCACTCAACTCAGGATAGGTGATGTAATTGGCCGTCCGCCTGAAGACGATCTGGGTACTCCGAAAGAACCTGAAGTAGCAAGACTGAAAGACGGAATGATTTTGGTAGAGCCATTAGACGGAAGTCGTTGGGAGGGAGACCGTTGAGTGAAGCAATAGTCATTACATCGGGAAAAGGGGGCGTCGGGAAAACCACAACCTGTGCGAATCTTGGTGTTGCCCTGGCGTCTCTGGGACATAAAGTAGTCCTTGTGGATGCAGACATAGGGCTCAGAAACCTGGATGTGGTCATGGGACTGGAAAACCGCATAGTATATGACCTTGTTGATGTAGTTGAAGGGTTCTGTAGGCTGAGGCAGGCTCTTATTAAGGATAAGAGGCTGGATGGATTGTTCTTGCTTCCGGCAGCTCAGACCAAGGACAAGACATCAGTAACTCCTGAACAGATGAAAGCACTCATTGAGCAGCTCAAGGAGGACCATGACTACATTGTAGTTGACTGCCCTGCAGGTATTGAGCAAGGTTTCAGGAATGCAGTTGCAGGGGCTGACAAGGCGCTGATTGTAACTACCCCGGAAGTTTCTGCTGTAAGAGATGCAGACAGGATAATCGGGCTCCTGGAAGCTTCAGGATTCGAAAGGCCGGGACTGATTGTAAACCGGCTGAAGCCCAAAATGGTGGCAAGAGGCGATATGATGGACATACCCGACATAATTGACATTCTGGCAATAGATCTAATGGGTGTTGTCCCCGATGATGAGTACATAGTTGTTTCCACAAACCGCGGCGAACCTGCAGCTTTGGCCGCTAATGAATCAAGAGCGGGGGAAGCGTTTAGAAATATAGGACGGCGGGTATTAGGAGAGGAAGTCCCTTTCCTGGATCTCACTGAGCACGAGAGTTTCTGGGAGAGACTAATGAGACTAATCAAGACGAAGTAGGGGGGATATGCTTGTTTGGCTTTTTTAGAAGAAAGGAACAGTCTAAAGAGGTTGCCCGGGACAGACTAAAGCTGGTCTTGATGCAAGACAGGATGGCTATTGCCCCCCAGACCATGGAACAAATGAAAGATGCGGTTATTATGGCAATTTCTAAGTTTGTTGAGATAGACGAAAGTGGCCTAGAATTTGAGTGGAAAGATTGCGAAAGGAAAAAGGCTTTGGTGGCCAGCATACCTGTAAGGGCCCTAAGAAGGAGTGGAAGGGCAAACGATTGAACTGCCCAGCGTCAGGATTGAGAGAAGAGCAGTACGGCGCATAGATTTTTGGCTTTTGGGCGCTGTGCTGTTTCTTGAGATTTTGTCTCTTCCTCTTATAGACAGTGCCACCCATTCAGCAGGCGGACACTATTATGCTAAGAAGCAGGGGATTCTAATAGTTGTGTCCCTGATTATGCTTGGGCTCGGGACTTTCATTGACTACAGGGATTTGGTTCGGTTGTCTCCCTGGATATTAGCAGGGAATCTGATGTTGCTTGCCGCGCTGCCTTTTATCGGCAAGACAGTAGGCGGTTCTACACGGTGGATTCCACTGGGGTTTTTCGATCTTCAGCCTTCAGAGCTTCAGAAACTTGTGACCATCTTGTTTACGGCAAATCTTCTGTGTCAAAGGGATGGCCCGCCTGATTCCTTCTGGGATATGTTTCCCGTTTATGGATGGCTGGCTATTCCTGCACTCCTGATACTTAAGCAGCCGGACCTGGGTACCACCCTTGTAATAATAGTGATTGCCACAGGCACGCTGTATTTCGCCGGTGCCCCGGGGAAATTGATTTTTAAACTTGCTCTTGCAGGCTTAATTGTGATGTTAGTCCTGTTGTGGCTGTATCTTTACGCGGGAGTGCCTGTTCCCATTGAGAAACACTGGATAAAACGGCTCACGTCAGCCCTTAACCCTGAAAAAGATCCTTTGGGTACAGGGTACCAGGTATTGCAGTCCAAGATTGCCATAGGGTCCGGTACTGTGTGGGGCAAGGGGCTTGGCCAGGGGACTCAGAACAGGTTGGATTTCATACCCGAGCAGCAGACAGATTTCATCTTTTCTGTTGTCGGAGAAGAACTTGGGTTTGTTAAGACCCTGGCAGTACTTAGCGTATACGCCCTGCTTCTGTATCGTTGTCTTGTGTCTGCTTTTGAATCACCGGACAAAGAAGGTACCCTGGTTGCAGGTGGAGTCCTTATTATGTTTTTGTTTCAAATACTCGTAAATATAGGCATGACCATGGGTATAATGCCTGTTACCGGCATTCCTCTTCCTTTTTTGAGTTACGGTGGGACGGCACTGATGGTTAACGCGTTTTCCATTGGCCTGGTGCTCAATGTGAGTTGGAAGCGGTACAAGATTTTGTTTTGAATTGCCACTCTCCATGCCTGAAAGCAAGATTTTTGGACTCTGCAATGAATGCCGGAATTTGGACTGATTAGCTCTGGTTTTGGAGGAAACAACGTGAAAGAGGCGGGCAGGGTTATTTCTGTAAAGGGAAATTCGGTGATTGTTGAGGTGCAGAGAAAGGCTGCTTGCAGCAGCTGTGGGCGCTGCGGCGGACACATATCTTTTAGCGGAGATTCTCTTTTGGTTGAGGCTGTAAGAATCGGGGATCCAAAGCCGGGTGACCTTGTGGAATTGGAGATTCCTGACGAGGATTACTTAAGGCTTTGCCTATTGGTCTTTGGCCTTCCTTTGATTTGCGCCGGTGCCGGATACGGAATTGGGTGGGTTATGGGCAGTGTATTGGGTAGCGCCCCGGCCTGGGCGGCAGTTCTTGCTCTGGGAGGCCTTGCTCTGTCCTTTGTTTGGCTAAAAGGTTACGATATTGCCTCAACCCAGGCCAGACGGTATATGCCTGTTGCAAGGCCCTTGGAACAAGATTGAAAGGCTATGGCTGACCGGCTTGTTTTGGAATAAGGCGGGCTCCTGTTTTTACTTTGGGCATGTACCCCTCGTCTGAAAGAGCCGTTACAAGGGATTCGTAAGAGTCTCTGTTTACTGTAAGGTAACAAGGGCCCACTTTCTTTTTCAGATATGGATTAATCTTGGGTGACAGCATAAGCTCATCAGCAAGGTCGTCAGAATCACATTTGAGAAGTATAACGTCCTCGAATTCTATGCGCCCATATGATGTTCCCCAGTGTGCTATTGAATAGGCCACGTTTTGGGGCAATGGGTTTTTGGAATGCTTTTGAAGAAACTGCTGGATAGTCTCAGGGGTATGTCCGTGTAAAAGAGCCCGGTATACTGAGTTTCTGGACAACTTATAGACCATCATTTGGTCAACTTTCGTGACTTCAGCGAAAGCGTCAATAGACCACAAGATCTTCGGTTGGATAGTGCAGGGAACAAGCACTTCGAAATTGGATTGGACGTAGATGCTTGTGTCAAAGGTTTCCTCAGGCCAGGGAGCTACGCCGAAAAGGGCTTTCCCCAGGGGAGTAACCCTGATAGCAAGTTCGCTTCTTTGTGTGGAAACCTCAAGAGCGCCAAGATATTCTAATATGTCCACGAGGTTCTTTTCAGTACGCAAGTGTAATCCATGGGAGGAGTGACTTGTGGACAGGGTATCCATTTCGGTAAGGAGATTGGAGACAGAGATGACTGCACCATCAGGCAAGTTTGCTATGATCCAGAGTATTGTCTGTAAGTCAGAGTCCTGAGACAAGAATGCTTGCTTCCAGTACTCATAAAGATCAGTTCGCCACTGTGAGTAAAGAGTCTCCAGCCATGACGTGGCCTGTGAACCAAGCCTAAGAGTACTGTTTCTTTCATCGCACAGGCTCTTTGACTTTGCAAAGTATACTAAGAAGGCAAGACGCGGCGGATACCTGACCGGGAAAAAGGACTCATCCATAGACGACTCTTCTTCTTCCACAAGAATCGACAGATCATTCTGGGCCTTTTTAAACATAGTACCTGCTTGAGTTACCCGTACTTCATTTTTGCGCAAATATGACAAAAAAAGGCACATATGTCGTAAAGGTGCGGCAATATCGGTTATGTGCCTTGGTGTAAACCGTTCTGGGTCAAGGCCTGTTTTTTGAAAAATGCTGTCAATAAACGACGTAGAAAGTATATCTGCAAGGTCTTGAGGTACAAAGTATATCTGCCTGTAACCTTCTCGTCGTGTAAAGACCAGCCCTCTGGCGATCAGCCCTTCAATTACTTTGAATCCATTCCGCCGCCATTTTCGAGACAACTGGTTGAGTTTCTGGTGACACTGCTCAACCACAACACCGCTTCCTCCGCCTGCAAGGGTTATCAGGCGCAGTGCCAGCACTTCCTCTTCATTAAGGCCGTTCATGGCTACCAGCAAATTTGCGGGGATTAGAAGATGAGAAGCAACTGTAGAAGCGAGAACAACATCATATTCGTCTTTTGCCTGTTTTGAATCACAGCCTAAACCAATACCGTAAAAGTCTGCTATTGAAGTCAGGCGTTCTATTGGAACATTCATAAGAGCTTCTTTAAGATTCATCTCATTTTCCCCTCTTCCATGCCTTAAGAAAATTCTGACTCTCCCAAATGGTATATTTATATCCCTGCTCAGTCAAAAAAAGCTGTCTTTTTTGCGAAAAGTCCTGGTCTTTTGTATTTCGGGTAACCAGGGAGTAAAATATGGCGCTTTCCCCCTGGGGCTTTGGGCGGAGAATTCTGCCGAGACGTTGAGCTTCTTCCTGGCGCGACCCAAAGGTCCCTGATACCTGGATGGCTACACTGGCATCAGGTAGATCCACGGCAAAATTGGCTACTTTAGAAACAACAAGCACCTTAATTTCTCCGGTTTTGAATTTTGCGTACAATTCCTCCCGGGCACTATTCGGAGTTTGCCCGTAAATCATTGGTGCGTCAAGTATTTTTGATATGTCCTCGAGCTGGTCAATGTACTGTCCTAAAATTAGAATCTGATCATTTTTGTGCCGCTGCACAATTTCTTTCACTAAATCATATTTGGCAGGGTTGGTAGCTGCGATTCTGTACTTATCCCTTTCTCCTGCCGTATGGTATTCCAGCCGGTTTTCCTGAGTAAAATCAACCCGGATCTCGTTACAGTGGGCTGTTGCAATCCAGTTCTGGGCCTCCAGTTCTTTCCAGGGCTTATCGAATTTCTTGGGGCCTATGAGGCTGAATACATCGTCCTCACGGCCGTCTTCTCTGACCAGGGTAGCAGTAAGGCCCAGGCGTCTTCTTGCCTGAAGGTCTGCAGTGATTCTGAAAACCGGGGCAGGTAAGAGATGTACTTCGTCATATATTATGAGGCCCCAATTTCTTTCATCAAATAAAGTGAAGTGAGGAAATTCCTCTGTTTCAGTGCCGCGTTTTCTATAAGTAAGAATCTGATAGGTAGTAACGGTTACAGGGCCCACTTCTTTCTTTTCGCCGCTGTATTCTTTGACCATATCGCCTGTCAAGTCGGACTTGTCTAGTATCTCGGATATCCACTGCCTGAGTGCTACGACGTTGGTTGTGAGAATCAGGGTTTGGGCACCAATCTGTTCCATGACTCCAAGCCCTACAATAGTCTTTCCCGCTCCACAGGGAAGCACGACCACTCCGCTTCCGCCTCTGACGCTACCACCGGCCCAAAAGGCGTCTCTGGCAGCTTTTTGGTATGGCCGGAGCCCAAACTCTTTCCCGTCTCTGGTTTTGCTGCGAAGGGATATTTCCAGAGGGCCCCCCTTTGTATATCCTGCCAGGTCTTCACAGGGATAGCCCATTTTTATGAGAATCTGTTTTACGAGCCCCCTGGAGTACGGTTTTATTATCATAGAGTCTTTTCCGGTAATCTCCTGAATATGGGGCGCCATTTTCTCTGAACGCTTGATTTCTTCCATAATGAACTCATCAGACGAACTCAGGAGAAAGGAATCCTGTTCCCGGGTAAGCTTGAGTATGCCAAATTTCTCCATGGTGTCTTGAACATAGGCCATGATGTTTTCAGGCACCGGATATCTGGAGTAGCGGCTGAGCCCTTGAAGCACTTCATCCGGAGTGTATCCGCAAGCGGCCGCGTTCCACAACGATAGCACAGATAACCGGTAGGTATGAACGTATTCCGGGCTTTTCACCAGATCTGAAAACCGCATAATAGCATCACGCGCGTTTTCGTAGTCAGGGTTGTTGACTTCCAGCAAAATAGTGCCATCGCTTTGAACTACAGCAGGAAGGTTCAATAGTAATCCTCCTGAGATACATATTTCTACCGCCTGATGAAAATGATTATTCAAATCTGTTTTCTACGTCGGTAGTCATAGTTCCTTCATAGAGGTGCCTCAGGTTTTGCTCAGTCAAGAACATATCCTGTATAATCTAGTTGTCCCAATAACCCCAATGGCGGTGTGTTGATTTTGGCAAAAACAAACTTAGAGTATGCAGCCCAAGAGCAAATTCTTGCCGGGCTGAACGAACAGCAAAGAGAAGCGGTAACCCATATTAATGGGCCTCTGTTAATACTTGCCGGTGCAGGGAGCGGGAAAACCACTGTCCTTACCAGGCGGGTGGCATATCTTATACACCAGGGCGTGAAGCCGCGGTCTATTTTGGCCATTACCTTTACGAACAAGGCGGCAAATGAATTGAGGCACCGCATACAATCTATCCTCGGGCCTCAATCTCAGGGCCTTTGGGCTATGACGTTTCACGCAACTTGCGCCAGGATACTCAGGACCGAGTATCCTTTGTTAGGAAAATCCGGCAGGTTTTCAATAATGGATTCCCAGGACCAGATACGCATAATGAGGCAAGTTCTTAAGGAAATGAACTTGTCTGAAAGACAATACACGCCTTCCGGCATGCTAAGGGTGATTTCAAGGGCAAAGGATCAACTATGGGATCCGGAGGCATTGGCCAAGAGAGCCCAATCCTTTTATGAGGCCAAAGCAGCCCAGGCGTACGTTTTGTACCAGCAAAGGCTTTCTTCTGTCGACGGTATGGATTTTGATGATCTGATTATGCAAACGGTTATGCTGCTAAAGCATAATAAACAAGTAAGGGAAAAGTACCAGAAAAGGTTTCAGTATATATTGGTAGACGAATACCAGGATACTAATAGGGCTCAATATGAGCTGACCAAGATTTTGGCAGGTGCTCACAAAAATCTTGCTGTTGTGGGAGACGATGACCAAAGTATATATAACTTCCGGGGAGCAGATCTCAGAAATATTCTTGAGTTTGAGAAAGATTATCCTTCATGCAAGACTGTGAAACTTGAAGAAAACTACCGTTCAACCCAGGTAATCCTGGATGGTGCACATAATGTAGTATCCAGGAATTACTTCAGAAAAGATAAAAGGTTATGGACCTCAAAGAAAGGTGGGGGTTTGATCACTGTTTTTGCCGGAGAGGATCAGGATGATGAGGCTGAATTCGTAGGCCAGGAGGTGCTCAGGCTGTCTGCAACCAGGCCTTTGAGCTCAATGGCAGTGCTGTACCGTACCCATGCCCAGTCCAAGAGCTTAGAAGATGCATTTATGCGTATCGGTATACCTTACGCAATCGTTGGAGGCCTTCGTTTTTACGAGCGAAAAGAGATCAAGGATGCCATAAGCTACCTTCGCCTGATAGCCTATCCAAGGGATCAAATTGCTCTTGAGAGGATTATTAACGCGCCTCCCAGAGGGCTTGGGCCTGCAAGCTTGCAGAAAATAATCGCCTATGCCAACGAAAACAATTTGAGTGTTATAGATGCCCTGTGTCAGGCTTCTTCGATTTCAGGGCTCACAAGGCCTGGAAAAAAGGCGGCTGAGGAACTAGGTACTCTCTTGAGGGAAGTATCCGGTAAAGAGAACGTGCCAATTCACCGGATTATGGGTCACATTCTGGAACATACTGGATACAAGGGTTGGCTTGAGGCCGGTGATAGCAATGAAAGTGAGAGCAGGCTGGAGAACCTGAATGAGCTATTAATCTCCATGAGAGTGTCGGCTGCAAAAGGGGAGACTCTTTACGAGTATTTGGAGAATCAAGCCCTTGCAAGTGATCAGGATATGTACGATGAGACTCAAGATGCGTGTGTGATGATGTCCTTGCACGCAGCCAAGGGACTTGAGTTCGATGTTGTGTTTTTGGTGGGCATGGAAGAGGGAATTCTTCCCCATGTGAGATCCATGGGAGATGAAGATCAGATAGAAGAAGAGCGCCGCCTGTGCTATGTGGGTATGACCAGGGCAAAGGAACTTTTGTATCTTACTCTTGCTGCTCAAAGAGAGACTTATCCTCGTACAAGCTCAAAAGGAGTTTCCAGGTTTCTTCGTGAGATTCCAGAGGATCTCCTCGAAGTAAGGGCCTGGCACGGTTTTTAGGAGGAACATTATGGGAGATCATGAAAAGGGCTTTTCAAGGGACAAGGCCCCGGGGCGGATTCAAGAACTGAGGCAGCTTATAAACGAACACCAGTACCGTTACTATGTGCTGGATGATCCGGCTGTCACTGACGCTGAATTTGACAGGTTGCTCAGAGAACTTCAGGTGCTTGAAAAACAAAACCCAGAGCTCATTACTCCCGATTCGCCTACCCAGCGTGTAGGCGGACAGCTGTCTTCAGCGTTCCGATCTGTACCTCATTCACGGGCAGTTTTGAGCCTTGCAAATGCTTTCAGCGAACAAGAACTGTATACATTTGACAGAAAAGCCAGGGAACTATCTCATGCAGGCAGTCACGATTATGTAATAGAGCCGAAGATAGATGGGCTTTCGCTAATCTTGCGCTACGAAAACGGCAGGTTTATTTTGGCTCTGACCCGTGGGGATGGGATTTCCGGCGAGGATGTCACTTTGAATGTGAAGACCATAAAGTCAGTACCTTTGTTGCTGAGGGAATCCGAAAGAGAATTTCCTGACTACCTTGAAGTCAGGGGAGAGGTTTATCTACCCCGGAACGACTTTAAAAAGCTCAATGAAGACAGAGAGGCAAACGGCCTTTCTACTTTTGCCAACCCGCGAAATGCCGCTGCCGGGTCTTTAAGGCAATTGGACCCCAGGATTACTGCTTCCAGGCCTCTAAGGGCTCTGTTTTACGAGATCAGGGATATCAGTGGCAATGATTGGCATATGCCTGACAGTGAAACCTTCTGCCTTGCTTTGCTCAAGAATCTGGGTTTCCCTGTACCGGATTTCGACTATTGCCGGTCCATAGGCGAGGTTGTGACGGCCCTCTCTGGGTGGCAGGACAAGAGGCATCTTCTTGACTATGATATAGACGGTATTGTGATCAAGCTAGAAAACCTTAATTTGGGTCGCCGCCTTGGTGCAACGGGCCATTCTCCCAGATCCCAAATAGCGTTCAAGTTTCCTGCCGAACAGGTTGAAACCACAGTTAAAGATGTAATAGTTCAGGTAGGGCGTACAGGCGTAATCACCCCTACAGCCATTTTGGAACCTGTGCGGGTTTCAGGCTCCACTGTATCCCGGGCAACTTTGCATAATGAAGACCTGATCAGGCAAAAGGACATACGAATTGGGGATACAGTGATACTGCAAAAAGCAGGAGAAGTAATACCGGAAATAGTGAGTGTGGTAAAGGAGAAGAGAACCGGCAACGAGAAAGAGTTTTTTATGCCAAAAAGATGCCCTGCATGCAGCTCGGAAGTTGTAAGGCTTCCGGGAGAGGTTGCGTACCGGTGCACAGATATGGCATGCCCGGCCCAATTGAAAGAGGGCTTAATTCACTTTGCGTCAAGAGATGCAATGGACATAAGAGGGCTTGGGCCTTCCCTCATCGAATTGCTCCTTCAATCGGGACTGATTAGAGATGCAGGGGATCTTTACTTTATTAATCAAGAGGAAATATCCGGCCTTCCAAGGTTAGGGCCGAAATCTTCAGAAAATCTTATAAAGGGCATAGGGGCATCCAAAGAAAGAACCCTTGACAGGCTAATCTATGCTTTTGGTATAAGACACGTGGGGCAGCAGACAGCGAGGCTTATTGCTGAAAGGTTTTCAAGTTTGGACGCATTTATGAAAGCATCGGAAGATGATCTAATGACGATACCGGTGGTAGGCCCTGAGACTGCAAAGTCCATAGTTGCTTTTACTCGCAAAGATTCTATGAGACAAGTAGTGGACAAACTTAAACAAGCAGGGGTAAGGGCAGCTGTGGAAAGGCACGCTTATGAAGCCAGGCAAGGGTTTCTTTCAGGGAAAACCTTTGTCTTAACCGGAACCTTGAGCAGCATGGCCCGTCATGAAGCTGAGGAGCTTATAGTATCCCTGGGAGGAAAAGTTTCTTCGTCAGTATCGCGCAACGCGTTTGCAGTCTTGGTTGGCGATACACCTGGTTCCAAGCTTGAAAGGGCTAAAACCCTTGGAGTTCGCATAATGACAGAAAAAGAGTTTATGGATTTGATTGAAGAAGGGAGCACGGGGTATGGAGATTGATGTTAAGCAAATTGCGGATCTTGCAAAACTTAAGCTTACAAAAGAAGATGAAAACTCAATCACCAGGGATCTTGAATCTATACTGGGGCACATGAACAATTTGCTTGAGGTTGATGTAGAAGGTTTTGCACCCACTTTTAGTATGGGGGATGTTGATTGCCTCCGCCTGGTTGAGGATGTTCCTCATGAAGGGCTCAGCCGCGAAGTTGTCCTGGAAAGTGCTCCTTTAACCCATGACGGATATTTCAAAGTTCCGCGGGAACCCCGGGGTTCTTGACCAAAAGAGGTGTTTGAAACGTGCAAGTATGGGAAATGTCCACAAGAGAGATTTTGGAACATATTTCATCCGGGGAAATTTCTGCGACGGAAGTACTTGAAAGCTGCTTAAAAAGAATAGATGAAGTTGAACCGGAGATCAATGCATTTATCCAGGTTACAGAACCTGTTGCTCGCCTAAATGCATCCAGGGTGGATTCAATGATTTTGAAAGGAGAAAACCCTGGCCTGCTAGGTGGTTTGCCTTTTGCGATAAAGGATAATATTTGCGTCAAGGGAGCCGGTTGTACTTGTGGTTCAAAAATGATGCAAAATTGGATTTCACCATATGATGCCACAGGCATTCGACGGTTGAGAGGCCAGGGGGCAGTCCTCATTGGGAAAACCAATCTGGATGAGTTTGCCATGGGGTCATCAACTGAAACGTCGGCTTTTGGAGTCACGAAGAACCCCTGGGATTTACAGCGGGTTCCGGGGGGCTCCAGCGGTGGGTCTGCTGCAGCAGTTGCCGCAGGGATGGCGCCCCTGGCTTTAGGGACTGATACAGGAGGTTCCATAAGGCAGCCTGCCAGCTTTACCGGAATATGCGGAATCAAGCCTACCTATGGGCTTGTATCCCGCTATGGCGTTACAGCTTTTGCTTCGTCTCTTGACTCAGTAGGCCCCCTGGGCCAGACTGTTTGGGATTGTGCGTTGGCCCTGGAAGCCATAACCGGGCATGACCCTGAGGATCCAATGTCTTCTGACAGAGAAGGGGTTCAGTATACCAAGGGCCTAAATGGCAGTATTGGTGGACTGAGGGCAGGTGTTGCCAAAGAGTTCTTGGAAGGAATTACGTCAGAAGTCAGAAACGAGTTTGAAAGGACTTTAAAGACTCTTGAAAACATGGGTATTGCAGTTGAAGAAGTGAGCATCCCTTCGGTACGTTATGCAATAGATGCATACTACATTATTGCTGCTTGTGAGGCGTCTTCCAACCTGGCGAAGTTTGACGGTGTTAGGTTTGGCCTGAGGGCACCTGTAGAAACACAAGATGAGATGTATACTGTATCACGGGCACAGGGCCTGGGCATGGAAGTAATCCGGCGGATAATGCTTGGTACTTTTGCATTAAGCGCAGGCCATAAGGAATCATACTATGTACGGGCGGCTAAGGTTCGCACTCTCATCAAGCAAGATTTTGAAAGGGCCTTTAAAGATGTTGATTTAATTGTTTCTCCTGCCACTCCGTATCCGGCATTTAAGATAGGCGAGAAAATTCAAGATCCTCTTACCATGTACACAGGAGACCTTATAACAGTTCCTGTAAATCTGGCGGGACTGTGTGCTCTATCCATGCCAATGGGTTTTGCTTCTTCCGATAACAAGAGTCTTCCATGTGGCTTACAGATAATAGGTAAGCCTTTTGATGAGCAATTGGTGCTAAGAGTGGGACATTTTCTTGAACACGAGACGGGAGCGGAACTACGCCGGAAGGTTCTTGAAATGAGGCGCAGCATTAGCCCTATTAGGGAGTGTGAGCTAGTTGACTGATAACTATGAAATGATGGTTGGGTTGGAAGTCCATGTAGAGTTATCCACCAAGACCAAGATGTTCTGCCGGTGCTCATCTCGATTCGGGGATCCACCCAACACTAACATATGCCCTGGGTGCCTGGGTTTGCCAGGGTCTTTGCCCCAGGCTAACATGGAAGCAGTAAGGCTGGCTGTGAGAGCCGCCATTGCTTTGAATTGTTCCATTAATCTTTCAAGCCGTTTTGACCGGAAGAATTATTTCTATCCGGACCTTCCTAAAGGTTACCAGGTATCGCAGTTTGATAAACCCCTTGCTATGCACGGATATATTGAGATAGACAACCCGAGGAAAAAAATCAGAATAAACAGGGTTCACATTGAAGAAGATGCAGGCAAATCCATTCATGCAGGGGACCAGATAACTACGGCTTCCTATTCCCTTGTAGACTTTAACAGATCAGGTGTGCCCTTGATAGAGATTGTGTCTGAGCCTGACATATCATCTCCAGATGAAGCCAGGCAGTATCTGGAGAAATTGCAAAGGATTCTGGCATTTGCCAGAGTTTCTGACGTAAAAATGGAAGAGGGGTCAATGAGGGTTGACTGCAATATCTCTGTTAAACCTAAGAGTAGTGAGGTTTTGGGGACCCCTTGTGAAATGAAGAATCTGAGTTCGTTCCGGGCAGTGGCCCGTGCACTGGCTTACGAATTTGATAGACAAAAAGATGTTTTGGTAAGTGGCGGAAAGATAGTTAGGGAGACCAGAAACTGGGATGAGGCCGAGGAAGTAACCAGGATGCTTCGAATCAAGGAGACCAGTGATGATTACAGGTACTTTCCTGATCCCGATTTGCCTGAATTGGAGCTGACCGAGGAATTCGTCGAGGATGTAAGACGGGATATGCCTAAACTTCCTCATCAGATCGTATCTTATTATGTGGAGCAGCTCGGGCTTCCTGAATATGATGCCGGAGTGCTTACATCTGATCCGCACCTTGCAGATTATTTTGATACATGTGTTTCTCTTGGCGCGGAACCTAAGACCGCGTCTAACTGGATTATGGTAGAACTCCTGGGGTATATGAAGGCCAACGCGATATCTTACGAAAACATACCTCTTAGTCCTGAATACCTTGTATCAATGCTGGACCTTCTGAAAAAAGGAGTAATTAGCGGTAAGATTGCCAAAGACATATTGGTAATGATGATTGAGACAGGGAAGGATCCGCGCAAAATAGTGAAAGAGCAGGGATTAGAGCAGATTTCCGACGACGAAAGCCTTATAAAGGTTATTGATGGGGTTATCGCCGGACACCCTTCGGTAGTAGAGGAAATTAAGGCGGGTAAGGAAAAAGCCGTTGGCTTCCTGGTGGGACAGGTTATGAAACTTACCAAGGGAAAGGCTAACCCTGCAAAGGTCAACATAATATTGAAAGACAAACTATTATCGTGATGAAAGAGCATAATCTATTGTTGAAGAGAGGAGGGGCGGCCATGGGTGG
>MTKW01010892.1_pt1 | contig 18626 bp, 17 predicted proteins | sample 1042761 | NCBI WGS metagenome assembly MTKW01 (sample SAMN06205366, study PRJNA360243) | anaerobic digester metagenome | biome: Wastewater treatment plant; feature: Anaerobic digester sludge; material: sludge; isolation source: anaerobic digester fed with sludge from wastewater treatment plant ... | reverse complement strand
CCCCATAGGCTGCGGAAATTAAGAATTATTAAGGTAATCGACGCCGGCTTAACTAGCGGCATAACGATTTTTCGATAAATCGTAAACTCGCCCGCCCCGTCTAGTTTCGCCGATTCCAAGAGACTGGTCGGGACATTAACCATCGTTTGCCGCATCAAATAAAGTCCCAAGGACGAGGCGATAACCGGCAAGATTATCGACCAATGCGTGTTGATCAAGCCGAACCAATTGAGAATCAGGAAGTGCGGAATAGCGGTGACCGCCGCCGGGAACATCAACGAATAAGTAATCAGAGTAAGGATAAATTTATTCCCGGGCAATTTATACTTCGCAAGCGGGTAAGCGCACATTGACGCGATAATCAAGTGACCCACCGTCCCGATAATCGTTATCATCACGGTGTTGAAGAAATACCGGGAGAACGGGACCAACGAGGTCGCGAGCACGATGCCCAAATCGCGGAAGTTATTAAGGGTGGGATTGCGAACAATGAAGTTCGGCGGGTATAAGAAGATTTCGTCCAAAGGCTTGAACGCGTTGCTGACGATCAAAACCAGGGGCAGGACGCTTAGGATTCCCGCGAAACCCAAAACGATAAACAATATGATATCGCCGGCGCGCGAGCGGTTAACTCTTTTTCTCCGCCTGGATTTAATCATTATCTTAAAAGAAGATATCTCGGCGAACGGCCGCGAATCAATCGAACGCGCTTTGCGTTCATTGCGCCGCATTCTTTTTTCTTCTTGTTTCCTTAATTTTTCCTGTATTTTTTCTTCGTAAGTGAGTTTCCGCTTCGCCATTACGTTCCCACCTTTCTGATTATTCTTCTAATGAGTTTATTTAGCAAGATTGCCGCCAAAAACATGACCGTCGCGATCGCCGATGCGTAACCCATCTCAAAACGGATGTGGCCGTAGTCCTGCAAGTGATTGACAATCGTGTGTCCCGCGTACTGTACGGAGGGGAACCCGGCCAACGCCGTCGTGACCGCCCCGACGTTCAGGGAGCCGGCAATCTGGATAACCGCCGAAAAGATAAGAATCGATTTCATGTTCGGCAAGGTAATATACCAAAGTTCCTGCCAGCGGTTCCTGATGCCGTCCACGGCGCCCGCTTCATAGTACTCGCGGTTAATACCTTTTAAGCCGGCGATCATCGCCAAGAAATTAACGCCCAAACTCATCCATAACTGCACGATAATAACAATCGGCAAGATATATTTCGCGTTTTGTAGCCATGTGATTGGTTCGCTGATTATTCCCCATTCGATTAAATAAGCGTTGGCGTAACCGTAGATATCGCTCGCAAATATCAGCGACCAAATCGTTATCGCCCCGCCCGCTATTGACGGCGCGTAGAAAACCAAAGTGATGATAGACCGCAGATAGCGGGGCAATTCGTTAATAAGCCAAGCGACGACGAACGATAACATNNATGAAAATCGGGTCGTTCAAAAACAAATCCAAATAGTTATTCCAGCCCACCCATTTCGGCGTTTCAAGAATGTTGAAGTAGGTGAAACCGAGCGCGAAACTCATGACAACCGGGACTACCGTAAATAACGAGAACAACAGTAAATACGGCACCATCATGAGATATAACGAACGGTTGAGGTACATTTTTCGGCGGAATGGCTTTTTCCGGCTCCATTGATCAATTTGAATCGATTTCTCGCGCCACCATCTCCGTAATTTCCCCATTCTTTTCGAAGAAGCCGGAACTGTCGTTGTGTTTTGTACTTGTGCTTTTTCCATGGCCTTCCTCTAATCCAATCCAAATTCTTTTCGTTTTTTGGTAATCTCATTGTTTATCAGGGTTATATAGTCCTGCAGCGTTTCCCGCGGGTTACTGTCGGTATTTACGACCTCGCGGAAAGCATTCTCCAAGTTCCTGCCGGTATAATATCCGCCGGGGACTTCCGGAACGCCGACGCTTTTACTCCATTGTTCAATCAGGACTTCCCTTTCATCGCGCGTCCAGGCAAGATTTTGGAACGCCAAGACGTTCGCGGTATTATGCCGGGCCGCGGCTCCGAGAATCGATTCCAACTCCCGCGCGTAACTTGTTTGAATATCTTTAGACACCCACCAACGCATGAAATCCCATGCCGCTTCGTAATCCTGCTCTCTCTCATCCTGTTGCAACATTACCACGGCCGACCCGGAGGTGGCGCCGCGGTTATTGATTTTGCCGTCATCTTGATAAATTCCCGGCAGAGGAGCGAACGACCACTTACCGGCTATTTCCGGAGCGAAAACAGTTAATCTGTTAAACAATTCGTATCCGGCGATGCCGATCGGCATCTCCCCGGTTCGGAAACGGTTCTCGAAGTTCGTTACCAGAAGCGAGAACCCGTAATCCGTGTAATACCGGCACCATAATTCAAAAGCCTGCATTGCTTCTTCCGTATCGAAGTTCGACTCGCGGTTGCCGTTCCGATAGAACGACCCGCCGCGCTGATACAGCATTGTGGCGAAACCGGGGTTAACGTAGGATGACGCGCCCACGGGCGAAATCGGCAAATAGAACCTTAGGTTAGATATTGACAGCTCGGTCACCAAGGCCGTGACGTCGTCCCATGTTTCCGGCACCAGCCAGCCTCGATCCTCGAATATGTCTTTTCGGTAAAACGTCACGAGGAACGACTGGGTATTGGGAAGCGCGTAATAGCCGCCGTCGTATTCGTAGGGGACCATCGCGCTTTCGAAGAATAAGTACTGGGCGTCGGGATCATCCATCCTCCCCTCGTTGTAATCGACATTGGGATCGCATAAGCCGTCCGCCGCGTTCTTCGCGGAACAAATACCGGTTACTTCGTAGAATTCGGGGAACCCGGAAATATCCTTAACCGCTTTACGCATCGCATAGTTAACCGGCAAACCGTTATCGACGTTAATGGCGACGTCGGGACCTATCCCCGCTAGCGTCGCGGAAAGCAAAACCGACGGGGCGACGACTTTCAAGTCGACGTTAACTCCGTATTGCTCGGTAAACGTGTTGGCAAGCAACGTGTTAATAGCGTTTGCTTGTTCCCGACCGGCGACGGCGCTGGTCAGAAACCAGACTTCAATGCTCTTATCGCTGTCAATAGACGGAAGTTTACCGACTAACTCGTAATCAAAACTGAAAGAGAGGAAAAATGCTCTAATATCAAACCAAGTCTTAGCGAAAAAATTTGATCTCGCTTTCGGCAATTGTTGCATGGAAGTGTGAATCCACAAACATTCAACCGTAAGCGACTGCTCTTTGATATCGCTGATCCAAGTGCCGAGCGCCGAAAGGTTTTTGGCGAAATCATTCAGACGCTGCTGGATGGTCCGCGGTTTTTTATGCATTTTTCTTAACTGAATCGCCATCTTGTCAATGACGGCAACCTTGTCGCTCTTTTCGCCGGAGATCTCCGTAATTCTTCTGGATACTTCCTCCAAGGCTTCCGCCGATTCCTTAATGGTTTCTAAAGTGCCTTCGACCCTGGCGTTTTCGCCGTACAAGTAATATTCTTGATACGGGTCGGGGTTAACGGTCGTGATGGCGATTATCCGAATATATAGATTATTCAACCTGTCGACGACTCTTTGCACCTTGTCAATTTGCTCGCTGTAATCGCCGAGAGTCGCTTCCAATGTTATCGTGTTGACTTTCCCGCCTTCAAGATAAAAGGCAAACGGCTCGTCGGAGGTTCCAAGCGTCACGTTTCTAAAATCGCTGCTGTAAGCGAATCGCGCGCTGTTCGCCTCGATAAAAGGAATTTCACCGTTAATATAGACGCGCCGGGTGGAGAAAAGCCCGCGCGACGTGTCTTGCCGCGAACGGAAAGTTATGTAGTACAATCCCGACTCGCAGTCGGTCATGTCGATTTCCCAGGTGATGGCGTCTCCCGGCGTTGACCACTTGCTGCTGCCGATGGCGTTAAGTTTCATCTTTACCGGGTGCACCGGGACGTTCTTCGGGTCGGTCCGGTCGGATATCGCGTAAAGGGTCGGCGCCGTTCTTTCGGTCGCGTCCTCCCCCTCGATTCTAATCGGCTCTTCAAGACTCGCGATGTCGTTATAACCTAACAGCGCGTAATGATCGCGATACTCCTGATACGTCTGAAGCGGCTTGTATGACGTTATGCCGATCGAGACGATTGCCATCGACTCGCGGATCGATTCGAAGGTTATCGTGTTTTCCCCTTGTTTGAAATAAAGCAAATACGGCTCGACAACATAACCGGCGTGGTCGCGGATATATTCCCTGCGGGAAATATTATCAACTTCCACTTGGCGCGGTTTCATGTCGTTTCCGCCGATGTCCTGAATAATCTCTCCCTCGTCCTTCCAATAACGCGGGAATTTGATATTGATTAAATCCTCATACTGCAGCGGGTACTCGAGAGATGTGTTGGTGTCAATGTTTTCATTGACGATAATTTTTCTTTCGATGGTCGCGCCGCCTTGCTTATACGGGAAATAATCCACGTAAACACGATACAACCCCTCTTCAGGGATATTCGGTATCGTCCAGGTGGCAAATCCGCGCTCGGTGGTTAAATAAGCGTCGACCTCTTGGCCCGCGTTATCCTTGATTGTCACAACGCCAAAACCGTCGGAGTTGTCGCTCGCCACCGCGGACGTTCCGGAAATGATAATGTCATTTTCAAGTTGCGGCAACATACCGCGGTTGCGTAATTCGTCAAAACTCAATTCATAATCGTCCAATGCGTCCGCAGGCAACCCTTGCCGTAATTTCAGAAAATCTTTATAGCTGCCATCCGGTATAAGCACGTTTGGCGCAATTGATTGCGAATAAGCGTGATTGGGGTTAAAACTTTGAATGATTACAACGGCAAACACCGTTAACAAGGCGACCAAAAGAAAAAGCCCCACTCCTCTTTTGATCATTTTTATGTCGATTTTAAATTTACCCTTCATTTTCTCCACCTCTTATATAATTTAGTGTCGCTTCAAGAAAACGATAGAATTTTTCTATGTATGAGATGCTGCTCGCCAGCCCTCCCGATTTATTCCGCTCAAGCCACAATCTTTTTTGCTCGTCAAGGAAACTTTCTCGGCCGGCGATAACGGCCGCGAGCAAATCCATCCGTGTTTTCAAATTAATGTTCTTGTTATAAGCTATATTGAGAACAAGAATATTTCTTAAAAAGGCGATCGTCTGCAGGTATTCGGCTTTGATAATATGAGCGTCTTCCGCTTCCATCGAGGCCGTCTCGACCTCTTTTTCTTTCGCCGTCAAAAACGCGTCCAGCAATAAATATTTATCATAGTCGAGAACGAGCGATGCCGTTCTTTGATGATAATATTCGCAAGGATCGTCCTCGCCGACGGCGTGCACGGCCCACATGAAATTATGGAACGCGGCGGTGCCGTTGGAACGATACTCATTGAGGTAACGATAATAATTTCCCAAATCAAGCGCCGCGTCGGTCATAATGTTTTTCCCGTCGCGATATACGCGGCGGTTAAGATAATCTCGGATTCTTAAGTATGTCCCCTCCGCCACGCGCCAACTCATCATCGCGGCGTAAACCAGCGGCGGATAAGAGACGGGAAGGAATTGCAGGTGACCGAAATCTCCCCAATCGGTAAGCAGGATTCCCTCGCCGCCGTAAATTTTCGTGTAAACGCACGCGTTGGCGATGTTTTCCCACCAATCCTGCGTCCTCCCGGCAAAACTGCACCAACTGGTCGTGCCGGGAGCGGCCATGAATTTAATCCCTAATTCCTTAAGTTTTTTCAAGTTCCGCGAAAACGGGTAATTGGCGTCGTACCCCCAATCGACAAATATCATGTCGTCGGGAAGCCGGCGCAATAGCTCGGGATGATTAATCAATACGTCTCCCCAAATAAGCGGAATCTTGTCATATTTTTTAATCTCCCCGTAGGCTTTCAAAACATAATCGATATAGACGTTCCCCAAACCTATGCGCTCGCATTCTTCCTTCGACTTGCCTTTTCCCAACTCGAAAGGCTCGTCAAAATTCATGTTGAAATATTTTGAGGAAGAAATCGAAAGCATATCTTTGTATAATTTTTTGATAAGCTCCAAAGACCCTTCGTCGAGCGGGTTTAGCGTGCTTGGCTTTCGCATCCTCCCCCAAAGGAATATGCCCTCCGGCATTTCGGCCAAATCCTTAAATTCCTCTTTTTCCAACCATTTTGTCATATGGCCAAACCCGTTTTGATTCGGAACCAAATCAACAAACCGGTCGCGGGCGTATTCTTCGAGTTCCCGGTATTCCTCGACTGAGATATACCCGTCATCCTCCAAGTAACGTTCAAAAGAAGGATAACCGAAACTGAAACCCTCGACATAAAGCTCCAAATGATTCATTTTCAAGTCGCTCATAATGTCGATAATTTTTTTGACCGTGGACACTTTGGGAACTTTGTCGCGGCTGATGTCGATCATAAACCCGCGCGTTTTCAAATCCGGCTCATCCTCGATTAATAAGGTCCTAACGCGGCCGGGCGCCGCTTCTATAAGCTGTAACAAAGTGACGGCGGCGTAAAAAGCTCCGTTTTCACTTTTGGAGTGGACGGTAATCTTTTTCTCGCCGATTTCCAACCGATACGCCTCGTCAGGAAGCTCCGGATCGGACAAAAACAAGATATCGGCGTCGCCGGCGTTCCCTTCAGCGCAATCTATGGAGGCGGATAGCCTATTAAAAACGTTTACCATTTTCCAATTAAAAAAAATGATGAATTTATCAGGCAAAATATAATAGATATTGCTTGTAAAATTCATCTTCTTTACGTTGGGATAAATTTTATACATAGATTCTCCTCATTTCCCGGTCAAAACCATGGATCTCCTCTGTTTCCTATGTGTTATTATATTATAAAAATCGCTTTTTTTCAAGGTGTATTTAAATATTTGTTACCCAATTTCTAGTAGGCCGCCGGGCCGTCTCCCCGGCGACCTTATGAAAGAAGCAGCCCGCAAAAACAAAAAGGCTGATGAAAATTCAGCCTCTTAGATTGGTTGGGCCGGTTTGGTCCATAAACGCTTTAGTCTTTTCCTCGCCTCAACAAGCGACGAGATGTCCTCAATATGCAGATGTTTATAGGTGAAGAAAATCGTTCCTTTTATGTTGGGATAATTTTGATTATATCGAAGCTGGTTGATAATTTCGTCGGGATTGCTCCAATTCCCTTCGTCGCGATAACGATATAACCCTTGTCCCATATATAGTTTAGTTCCGGTCTCGGCGGCGATGCCCGCCCACCATTTGGCAAGATCGGCGTATTTGACGACCTCATAGGTCGTTCCGTCCTCGGTTGTCCGCCAGTTATCAAACTCGAAATAGTTTTGCGGGACGACGTAATCAATCCAGCCCTTCTTCATCCAATGATAGATATCGGCGTAAAGACCGGCGTAGCAGGTAAAGCAAGTGTGATGATTATCCGAGCCTTTATCCCACGCCGACTCGTTGACGACGTCAAACCATTTGCTGTTGGTGCGATAAATACCGAAGGGGCTAATCCCGAACTCGACTTTTCGCGGCAATGTCTTCAGTTTGTCGGCAATCTTTTCTATCAGGCGGTTGATATTGTCGCGGCGGTAATCGCCGAGACTTTCAAAGCCGGAAGCGGCAAACTTCTCGTTTTCCCGCTCGTCAACGATGGCTTCGTAAGGATAAAAATAATCATCCATATGAATAGCCTTCACGTTGTATTTCCGGGCGATTTCCAACGCGCTTTCCGACACGAATTCCCGGACCTCTTCGCTCGACGGGTCAAGAATGAGTTTGCTTTGAACCGTCTCAATCACCAAATCCGGACGCAAACGGGCGAAATTATTCTCGGCAAGGGTGTTTAAAAACTCCTTCTTCGACATCTCTAAATCGGCCAACTTCCGGTTCGTAACCCGATAAGGATTTAGCCAGGCATGAACTTCGACGCCGGCCTCCGTCGCCTTCTCGACAAACCAGCCGAAAACGTCGAACCCCGGGTATGCGCCTTGTTTGCCCGTTATAAACTCGCTCCACGGGTTCAAATCCGATTGGTATAAAGCGTCGTTGCACGGCCTGACCTGGAATACAATTGTGTTTAGATTATATTCCTTGACTTTATCGATTACCGACAATAAAAACTGTTGATAACTTTCGATCGTTTCTAAAAGCGGCAAATCGATATTGGCCACGGTAGAAAACCATACCCCCCGAGTCTCCTTCTCTTTTTCAACATATTCCGCCGGCGCGAGAATTTCCCGATCGCTGCGAAAATATGTGACATTCCCTTCTTTATTAAATCTTCTAATCGGTTTCATATAAGTTTAAGCGTTTAGCAGCCGACACGCTTCCTCCTTTCGCGCAATTTAAAACAAAAGGCTATTGGTATAGTTCCTCAAGCAACAACAAAGTTTTCGCATTAGCGTCAAATTCGACTTCAATTCCAATCGGAAGATTGATGAACGGGAAAGAATGACCGGAACTAAAATTATAGATCGCCGGTTTCCCACAAGATTTCATGTATTGTTCAACGATGTCGCGACATTGCCATGTCGAGGCGGCATCGTCACAATTACTGAACGAGCCAAAGACAAAACCCTTGGCTTTTGCCAATTTACCGGAAAGCCTTAATGTCGACAAGTAACGATCGATGCGATACGGTTTCTCGTCAACATCCTCCAAGAACACGATTTTATCGGTAAAATCAACTTCGTACGGGGTTCCTTCCATAGCGGCAACCAAACTCAAGTTCCCGCCGATAAGAATGCCCCGGGCCGCGCCGCCAACGATCGTTTCGGCGTCATCGTAAGGATTTTTCAGAACCCGTCCCTTTTGATTTTGAAACAATAACGCTTCAAAATCGCGACGGGAAAACTCGTCAAAACCGGGATTTCCAAGATACACGCCGAGCGCCCCGTGCGCGGTTGGGATGCCGGCGTATCGATATATCGCGTTTAATAATACCGTAATATCGCTAAACCCGACAAAAAGTTTCGGTCGCGAAGCGATTAGGCGGTAATTGAGTTTATCAACAATCCGGCTCGAGCCGTACCCGCCCAGCATGCAAATGATCGCGGCGATACTTTCATCCTCGAACATATCTTCCAAGTCCCGAGCCCTAAGATCATCGTCGCCCGCCAAATAACCGTAAGCCGCCCCGAGACTCTTCCCGTAGCGAACCGAAAGCCCGAGCCCGTTTAAATATTCTTCCAGCGCGGGAATCCGCGGCGAACGGGTTGAAATAGAAAAAGCGGGACAAATAATACCTATCGCATCCCCCTTTTTCAATTTAGCCGGTTTCATTTTTACAATTCCATTTTCGTGAATTTCTGATAACCGAAAACATTAAAGCATTGCGCGTGCTTATATTTCGCCAGGCATCCCCTGACATAAGTCAGGTGCGTGTAATAATCGTAATAACGGAAGGACGGGCTGTTCATGATGAACCAATGTTTCTTTATCGCCTCGGTCCATAGTTCGTACCCGTCGCCGCAGTTAACGTAAATATAAGGGTCAAAGCCTTCCCGGTCTTCCCAATTCTCAGCGAAATAAACCGGCGCCCAGGCTTTCTCTCCCTCAAGCTTATCGCCGTCGTAGACAGCAGCCAAAAACGCGGCGTCAACAACGATTTTATGGCAATTGGCATGATCCTTGTGCATGCTGTTTTTCCAATGGGTGAAAATAATGTTGGGCCGGTATTTCCTAATCGCGGCGGCGACCTCGAAACGGACCTTCTCGTTATCGGGCAACTCGCCGTCCGGATAATCGAAAACTATCGCCTCGCCTTTAAGCATCCGCGCGAACTCTTCCGCCTCGCGGACTTTCTGCTTGCGATACTCGCTTACCGGGACGTCTTTGGGGTTCCCCCTTTCCCCGGCGGTAAGGGCCATGGTAACGATTTTATCGCCTTTAAGCGCCTGATGGGCGAGCACGCACCCGGTCGTAAGTTCCATGTCGCCGACATGACCGCCGATGGCCATAATCGTTTTGCTCATTTTACCAATTCCTTTCTCATGATTGCAAACGACTGAACGACGCGCATTCCGGCGTAAAGATAAATTTCGCGGGCCGGGTTAGCGGCGCCCGTGTGCAGGGTCATAAATTTCGCGCCGTTATTTTTCGATTCCTCGCAAAGCATGCAGAACAGCGCTTTGCCCAGTCCCCGTCTTTGCGCCTTCGGGTGCACGCCGAGACCGGCGAGAAACGCCCTTCCTGACGGCATCGTCGCCAAGGGGCCGGTAAAACCCAATATTTCGCCGTCTTTTTGCGCGATAATTACCGGCGCCGGTTTTTCTTTTTTCAGGTTATCGCCGATTTGTCGGCGCCAATCCTCGTTTTTCAAAGCGTCAAATAGCTCGTCGAACCCGTAATGTTTTTCCGGGTCATAAAGGGTTATCGTGTATCCCTCTTCCGCGTTGGCTTTCATCCTCTTCACCACCGCGTCCGGGAGCTTGTATTCGCTCAGGTTTACGTGATAGGCGTCTTCCTGGCCGTTGACATTATAACCGTTCGCGAGCAACAGGAAATAAAACGGCGAATTAAAAGGAATTGCCGGGGCGTTGGGATGCTCGTGCCGGTCATAACCGGGCACGCGCCATTCCAATTTAACCGGGTTGAAGAATAGACAACGGACATATGTTTTGCCTTTGCCTTTTAAAAAGTCTTCCAAGGCAAGCAGGATTTTCGTGCCAATTCCGCGCCGCCAGTAATTTTTATCAACGGCGACGCACGTTACGTAACCGGGCGTTTCCCGCGGATCCTTGCCTTGGTTATTGTATACGGCGTTTCCGAAACCGATTATTTTCCCTTCCTTGACGGCGACGAGCAAACCGTCTTCGTCGAAATGGGGGTTATCCAAGAATTTCGCCCTAAAAGTCTCCGCGGAAAACGGCGCGTAAACGCTGTGCGGGCAAACGCTCTCGTTCCACAGGTTAATAACGTCATTTATCATTGATGGTTCAAACTTTTTGATTTCCATTTTTCCTCCGATGATAAAAATGGCTAATTATATAATTCCCGAGTTTAGATCTGAACGGGATAATTTTTAAATTGGCGCGGGTCGGATGCACCCGGTTTGTCAACAAGGCGAAACCGACGTTATTGGTCTTATCGATAAAAATATTGGTTCCCGTGAAACCGGTATGCATTATCGTCTCCGGACTCGCCAAATCGCCTGCCGAGGGGTAACTACCCTGCAAGATCCAACCCAAACCGCGGCGATTGCAGTCAAGGGAAACGCCGGTCTTCATTTCCACCTGCGGCCTAAAAAGTAAATCCACGGTCGGTTCCGACAAAAACCTGCGCCCGCGGAACACGCCGCCGTTTAGGATCATTTCAATGAAATGGACAAGATCGGCCGCCGTCGAGAACAACCCGGCGTGGCCGGCGACGCCGCCCAGTATATAAGCCTTTTCATCGTGAACGTCGCCGCGAAGATAACCGTCGTAAATCTCATCACGGCGCTCTTCCGTCGGCGCGCAGCGCGCCTTGTCCCGGGGATTATACCCGGTATCGTTCATCTCGAGCGGTTTGAATATATTCTCGCGGGCGAAAACATCAAGCGCCATGCCGCTCGCCGCCTCGACCGTCAATCCCAATAGGATAAACCCGATATCGGAATACACTATCTTGGCNNATCCTACCGCTTTCAAGCAAAAGCATGACGGCGGTCGTCGTGCAAACCACTTTGGTGACGGAAGCCAAATCATATAACGTGTCGGGAGAATTCGGCTCCTTTTCCGGGTACAGGCTTCTATTCCCGAGGCAGCCGGTATAAACCTTCCCCCCCGCGACCAGACAATAATTCGCGCCGGGGAAAGCCCCGTCCTTTATCGCTTCGTCAATAAGTTCGTTTATTTTTTCAATCATCTTCTTTTCTCCGGATAATTTTATCTTGATAACGGTTATAAAAGTTTTTATAACATATCTTGGCGATCTCTTCCTCGCCGTAACCCCGGCGCCGCATCCCTTCGACTATCAAGCCGGCGCGGGTAACGTCAACAACGTCGCGAAGGTTGCTTTCGGGAAATTCCTCGGTAAAATAATCCATAAAGTCAAAACCGAAAGCCACATTATCTACGCCGATCAATTTCACCGCGTGATCCAAATGATTCAAAAAATACTCGACCGTCTGCTCTTCTCTTTTCCTCGACACGAAATTACCGGCGAGGGTCAACCCCAGAAGGCCGCCCGCGTTCTTAAGCGCCTTAGCCTGCTCGTCGGTAAGATTGCGGCGGTGATCGCAAACCGCCTTTAAATTACCGTGAGAAAATATAACGTTGCGGGGGCCGCGGGCGATAACGTCGTAAAAACTCTTCTCGTTTAAGTGGGCCAAATCAACGATCATTCCTAACTCGTCCATCTTATCGAGCAATCTTTTCCCCTCGGCCGTAAGGCCGCGGTCGGGATCCCCCTTAACGCCGGTGGCGTAACGGTTTTCCTCGTTCCATGTCAGCGACGCGTGGCGAAAGCCCAGGCGATAAAAATACTCGATTTCGGGCGCGGCGGGTAAATTTCTTAACCCTTCGAAACCCAAAACGATTTCAAATTCGGAAAACGCCGGCGCGGGCAGTTCCGAAAGAGCCGTCGCGACCGCCGTTTTTAAATCGAAATCATCGGGCGAATAAAGCGTCCAAATACCGCCGACAACCGGCGAGGATTTCAACTGCTCCCGGTGATACGAGGCAAAGCGTCCTTCGACGCCTTTTTCCTTTTGGATATAAAGATCATAAAGAATATCGGTATGCAAATCAAAAATTTTCATTCCGTCACCCCGAAATCGCACGTCGCGACTAAATCGTCCAAGCTTTGGCGCCTGATAGCCTCGGTTATCTTATCGCCTTTAACGAAAATAACCGCTCCCCGTTGCAGACCGTTATAATTCATCGACATCGAGTAACAATAAGCCCCGGTGGCGTAGACGACGATTATGTCGCCTATTCGCACCTCATCGATATTAACCGCCTCGGCGATAATATCCGCGCTCTCGCAGCATTTGCCGACGACGTCGTAAAAGTTAAATGAAGGATAGGGATCGGAATCATCATCCGGCTCGGCGACCCTGTTGGCGACTTCTACCGTGAATTTCGCCTGGTACAAGGCGGGGCGGATATTGTCGCTCATGCCGCCGTCGATAAAGATATACTTCTTCCCGCCGAATGTCTTTTTCAACAGGCCGACCCGGTATAAGGTAAAACCGCTGTCGCCGACGAGCGCCCGTCCCGGTTCAATCATTAGTTTTTTTAGTTTCAGGCCGTATTTTTCAACGCGCGATTCGACCGTTTTGATGATTTCGGTCAAAACCCAGCGCAAATCAACCTCGGCGTCGTTTTCAAGATATTTAATCGCGAACCCGCCCCCCAAATTGAGGACGTCTACTTCCATGCCGTATTTTTGCGCGAACCTTTTTGTAAAGTTGAGCATCGTTTGCGCCGCCGCGATAAAAGACTTCGGGTTATTGATTTGCGAGCCGATATGGCAATGAAACCCGTCCAAACGCAAATATTTCGCCCGACGGTAGATATCGACAACTTTATCAATTATTTCCTCGTCGTGAATCGATTCGCCGAACTTCGACGACAACAGCGACGTCTCGATATAAGCGTGGGTATCGGCATATATGCCCGGGTTAATGCGAAACAATGTATTAATGTGTTTTTCTTTTTTTTCCGATAAATCTTTCAGGCGCGCGAGCTCGGTATAACTGTCGACGACGACATACTCGACGCCCATTTCCACGGCTTTTTCTAATTCCCCGTTCGATTTATTATTTCCATGCAATAAAATCCGGTTATTTGGAAAACCGCTTTTTTCAATCAGATGCAGGTCGCCGACGCTGACGGCGTCAATGCTGATATCGCGCCCGGCAAGTATTTTACATAAATACGGGGCTAGAAAGGCTTTCGAGGCATAAACGATTTCCGTCGCGAATTTGTCGCTTCGAAAATACTCTTTAAAAATATTTATTTTCTCGATAATCCCTTCCTCGTCGTAAACATAAAGCGGGGTCCGGTACCGAGCAGAAAGCTCGGATAAGGAAAAATCCCCGATATATAATTCGCCGTTTTTTACTGTCATTGATTTCGTACGCATAAATTTGTTACCGGTCCTTGCTATTTTATTATAACATAATACGCTTTTATTGTTAACTAATATCGATAATTTCCGTAAGAAGCCCTATGAGCTCGTCCTTTGTTTTCACGGTCATCAGCCGTTTTCGCGCGTGACGGATATTCGCCAGCCCCTTTAAATACCATGCCGTCCATGACCGCATTTCCATCACCGCGACGGGCTCCGGCTTCTCTTCCAACAATAACGAGAAATGCCTTAAACACAATTCGATTTTTTCCTTGAATCCCGGCGGTTCTTTGAGCGGTAATCCGGAAAAATAATCGACCATGTCGCGAATCAGCCAGGGATTTCCAAGCGCGCCGCGACCGACCATTAAATAATCAACCCCGGTGACTTCGGCCATTAGCGCCGCGTCCTCAACCGATTTAATGTCTCCGTTTCCAATAACGGGGATGCGAACCGCTTCCTTGACCGCGCGGATATAATCCAAATTAACTTTTCCTCGGTACAAGTCGGTTTGCGTCCGGCCGTGAATCGTGATCATCGAAGCTCCTGCTTTTTCGACAGCGCGGGCAATCTCGACGCAATTTATATGCTTATGATCGAACCCGGCGCGGATTTTCACGCTCACCGGTTTGCTTACGGCGCTTGCGACGGCGCTGACAATCTCAGCCGCCTTCTTCGGGTCTTTAAGCAGGGCGCAACCGGCATTCGCCTTTAAAACCTTGCGCACGGGACACCCCATATTGATATCCAGGATGTCAAACTCCGCTTTTCTCTCAAGCAGGCGCGCAGCCTCGGCCAAAGTTTCCGCCTCGCCGCCAAAAACCTGCAAAGCCACCGGCCTTTCCTCCGGGTAAGTTTTCGCGAGTTCCCATGTTTTATCATTATCATAGAGTAGGCCGTTTGCGCTAATCATTTCGGAAAAAACCAACCCGGCGCCAAACTCCTTCGCGATGCGTCGGAAAGCCGGATTAGTATAACCGGCCATCGGGGCCAGGACTATTCTGTTTTTTATGTCTACGTTTCCTATCTTCATCATCGCTTATCTTAAGATTATTATAACATGAAACCGAACAAATGCAAACATAACTTTCAATCGCGCGGCTCGATTTCGAAGTTTGCGTAAATCAAGGTTATTTGCTCAAAAATTGATCGCAAGTTCTCNNCTCCTTAAGCATGCTGCATCCGGAAAAAGCCTGAACGCCGATAATCTCCGCGTGGATCTCGGCCCTTTCGACGCGAGTGCAGTTTTCGAAAACACCGGCGCCCATCGTTTTCAAAGAAGCGGGCAGGACGATCTCCGCGATCAAATCACAATTGTAAAAGGCCAAATCCCCGATATGCGAAAGCGTCGCGGGAAATACCGCTTCCGTTAACGCCCAGCAATCGGCGAAAGCCTCGGCGCCGATTACTTCGAGCCCCTCGGGAAACTCAATCTTTGTAAGAGAGCGGCAGTTATAAAACGCCCGCTCCGCGATTTCCTTTAAAGAAGCGGGGAAAACAACGTTTTTAATCCGGAGATTGTCTTGAAAAGCCCCGGCGGAAATACCGATAACGGGGATTCCGTCAAGCTCGTTCGGAATAACGACCGTTTCTTCATCACCATAATAAGCGCCGATATAATAGCCGCCATCAGCGTACTCGGTCTTAAAATCAATCCTTTCGTAAACGGGCGCGATTACGATATCGGAAGTAATGTTTTCAAAATTCTTATCCCAACCGAGAAANNATCGATTCCCGTCCCGTACTCGACCTCCATGGCCTCAATCACGCTGTCGTCGTAATCGAGAAACTTAACCGTTAATACTTTTTTCGCCCATTGCGCGTAAAGCGTCGTGTTTCCGGTAAAAATGGAATTATCGTCATACTTACGGCCGGCCTCGTCATGCCAACCCAAAAATTCGCGACCCTCCATTTGCGGGAGAGGAAGGTTTACCGGCTCGCCGCCCACCTCGATGTCGGGAAATAGTTTTTCCCCGTCGGAGTAAAACGAGACCGTGTATTTTTCCCCTCCGCATGCCGTTAAAAATAAAAGCAAAACTAAAAACGCAAGCGATAATTTTCTCATTTTCCCAAACTTTCTTATAATATTTTCTCAACAAAAAGAAGGGTTGATATCAACCCGTTTGTTTTAGGTATTCTTTAATTTTACTGCCCAAACCGGCGGCGAGCAACGCCTTCGCGCAATCGGGAAGAAAAAATGCCGCCAAGCCGGAAAGCGCGTTAAAATAAGAGGCGCTCATGACGAGCGATAAAGATACCGCTCCCGCCAGATAAACAAGCGCGACCCCGAATATGATATTGACGGCCGTCAGCCGTAAAAACGACCGGTCGCCGCGAAAGCAAGCGATCAAAAATGCGGCTAAGGGAAAGGCAAGAATAAATCCCCCGGTCGGCCCCGCCAAGACGGACGGCCCGCTTTGGTAGTTGCTGAAGACGGGGAGGCCGATTATTCCGATCGTTATATATAAAACCATGCTTAGGAAAGCTTCCGCCGGGCGGAGCATTATCCCCGCCATCATCACGACTAGCGTTTGCAAGGTGACGGAAACATTAAGCGCCGAGAGCGGCACGGAAGGAAAAACGACCGTCAAGACGCACATCATTGCGGTAAAAGCCGAAACGCTGACCATGCTTTTAATCTTCATAATTACATTAAGGTGAACATAATCTCACATTCGCAAGCCAGCTCATCGCCAACCTTCGCAATCCCCTTGCTCACGCCAAAGGCCCCGCGTTGCTTAATAAGCACCGCTTCCAAGGTCAGCGTATCCCCGGGGATGACCTTCCGTCGAAATTTCGCCGCTCGGATACCGGCGAAATACGCGGTCTTGCCCTTGTTTTCCTCGGCAAGAAGCAACGAAACGGCCCCGACCTGCGCCAGCGCCTCTACAATCAAAACGCCGGGCATAACGTGTTCCTGAGGAAAATGTCCCTGGAAATACGGATCTCCCGCCGTCACGCATTTGACGCCGACCGCTCTTTTTCCCACTTCCAATTCATCTATCCGATCTACCAACAAAAAGGGATGACGGTGCGGAATCACTTCTTGGATTTGATTGCTGTTTAACACCATCTGCTTCATCTCCTAATTCTCATATTTTTTCAATATTAGCGCGGCGTTTTGACCGCCGAAACCAACGTTTATATTTATCGCATAATCCACGACGCGGCGCACCGCCATGTTTGGCGTGTAATTCAAATCGCACTCGGGATCATATTCTTGGTAATTAATCGTCGGCGGGCAAATCCCGTCGGTAATCGCTTTGACGGTCATAATCGTCTCAATCGCGCCGGTCGCGCCCAGGCTGTGTCCCATCATCGACTTCGTGCTGCTGATATTTACCTTGTAGGCGCGCTCTCCCAGCGCTTTTTTAATCGCCAGAGTTTCCAATCGGTCATTATAGGGGGTCGAAGTCCCGTGGGCGTTTATATGGTCAATCGCCTCGGCGTTGACCCCGGCGTCAAGCAACGCGAGTTTTATCGCCTTGGTTATGCCCTCGGCCGTTTCGTCCGGGGCGGTGATATGATAGGCGTCGCAAGTCGAGCCGTAACCCACCAGTTCGGCATAAATCGGCGCGCCCCTTTTTTTCGCGTGTTCAAGTTCCTCAAGCATCAAGACCCCCGCTCCCTCGGCAATCACGAACCCGCTGCGGCGACGGTCAAACGGCATGCAGGCGTTTTCCGGGTCGTTTGACATATTAAGAGCCCGCATCGCCGTGAACCCGCCGACGCCGAGCTCATTAATCGGCGCCTCCGTCCCGCCGCCGAAAGCAATATCCAAATATCCGTCCCGGATATAACGAAAAGCCTCGCCGATGGAGTTGGTTCCCGACGAACAAGCGGTAACGACCGGAAGATTGGGGCCGTGGACCTTGTATTTAATCGCAATATGGCCGCCGATTAAATTGATAATCGCGTTGGGAACGAAAAAAGGCGATACTCTATCCGGTCCATTTTCGTGCGATTTTCGCGATTCCACGTTAATTGTCTGAATACCGCCGATGCCGCTCGTGACGAACACCCCGAACCGGTCCCGGTCAATATCGGCGCCTTCCAACCCGGCGTCCTCATAAGCCTGCGTCGCGGCAATCAACGCGAAAATTCCCGCCCGGTCCAGGCGCCGGGCCTCGCGCAGCTCGAGATATTTCCCGATATCCAAGTTTTTTACCTCGCCGCCGATTCTGACCTTCATCTTTGATACGTCAAACTGGGTGATGTAATCGATCCCGTTTTTTCCGTTGACGACTGCGTCCCATGTCTCGGCAACCGTGTTGCCTACGGGCGTCACCGCGCCCATTCCCGTAATAACAACTCTTCTTTTCATCTTATCACCCCGTTAATTCATTACCATGCCGCCGTCGACGTTGATGACCTGGCCGGTTATATAATCCGAAAGATCGGAAGCCAAAAACGCGACCAAATGCGCTACGTCTTCGGGAGTTCCCTGCCTTCCCAGGGGAACGGCATTAATGATTTGTTCAATAAAGCGCGAATCGAGTTGCCGCGTCATTTTGGTATCGATAAAACCCGGGGCGACTGCGTTAACGCAAACGCCGCGCTTCGCGAGTTCGCGGGCCAAGGCTTTGGTCAAACCGAT
>MTKW01003639.1_pt1 | contig 18635 bp, 16 predicted proteins | sample 1042761 | NCBI WGS metagenome assembly MTKW01 (sample SAMN06205366, study PRJNA360243) | anaerobic digester metagenome | biome: Wastewater treatment plant; feature: Anaerobic digester sludge; material: sludge; isolation source: anaerobic digester fed with sludge from wastewater treatment plant ... | reverse complement strand
AAACCTAAATTACATCAATATTCAAAGAAAGACTTATACACGGTTACTAATCACATTATTAAAACTTTTGGTTTAGTTGAAACTAAGTTAAGAGAAACTAAATCAAAACACATTGAACGAACCATTTTAATTTCTAAACCAAGTGAAAAACGCCCTTTTTATACTTTAACTACATTAGGTATGGGAGCGGCACCAATGAAAAACCTTCCTCTGTCAGTTAGAAAGGAAGGCTTTGGTAGAGCTGAACTCTTAATTTGTCTTCCGTCAACTTGGGATTCAAAAGATCGTGATGAAAAATCATTTTGGCCAATTGCCTACTTAAGAGCATTTATGCAATATCCGTTTAACCAAAGAACGTGGTTAGGATACGAGCATACAATTCAATTTGGCGGTAAACTACCAGGAACCGCATTTAAAGGGTTATTATTTGATTATCCGTATCATATTGAAAAGACTGATTATAAAGTACAACTTGAAAATGGCGAATATGTGTGGTTTTATCAAATGATACCACTATATGCTAATGAAGCGGTTTATAAAAACGAAGAAGATTATCGTGCACTAAAAAGATTGTTAGAAGAAAAATACGGAGTAGTTAATCCCAATCGCATCAATGTTTTATCAAAACTTAAACCAACATATCGTGAAGAATAAAATACTTTCAAATCATTTGATATTAATGCTTTGAGAGTATTTTTTATTTTAAAAAAATGATATGATTAAATTAACGAAGGTGATATTTTGAAATATAGAGTTACTTGCAATGAATTAGATTACCGTGGATATGGGGTTGTTAAAAATTTAGAAAAAGTTGGCTTTATTAAAAATTTACTCCCTGGAGAAGAAGCCTATATTAAAATTAATTTCGAAAAACGAAATTTTTTTGAAGGTGAAGTGGTTGAATTATTAACCCGTTCTAAATTTAGGACCGATTATCAAGATAATTTTGATAATAATTCATTAATTCATCTTGAAAGTCAAATGCAACTAGAATTTCAAAAAGATATCACTGCTCAAACGTTTTTAAGAAATGGGATTACTAATTTTAAGTTAGAAAATATTTTACATAACGATAAATTATTTAATTATCGAAATAAAGCTTTATTCTTTGTAAGAAACAATCCTTTTTTAGAATTAGGGGGATACAAAAAAAGATCACGAAACTTTCAAAAGATTGATAATTTGATTTTAGTGGAAACACCAATTAATAATATCTTAAACGAGTTAAATGATTATTATCAAAATGAACGAGTTTATTGTCACGAATTATCATCGGTAGTAATTAGATCAAATTATCAAAGCCAAATTATGGTAATATTTGTTACTAATAACCAAAAAGTGTTACCAGAAATAGTTTATAAGCCATTACTTGATAATCCTGATGTTGTCTCTATCTATCAAAACTATAAAGATAGTGACACAAGAAATACTGGGGCTGTTAGTGTCTTAATTGCAAAAAATGAATTTTTAATAGATTCGTTAGATGGTGTAGAATATGTTTTATATCCAAATTCATTTTTTCAAATAAATCGAGACGTCACCGCTGATACATATAAATTAATTAATAATTTCCTTGATCAAAATGATATTGTAATTGATGCTTTTGCTGGGATTTCATCAATTGGACAATTTGTTTCTAACAAAGTCAAACAAGTTTATTCAATCGAAATTGATGATGATTCAGTTAAAGCGGCCAAAGAATCAATTGTTAGAAATCAAATTAAAAATATTGAAGTTATTCATGGTGATTTTAATAAAGAATTTAATAAGGTTAAAAATAAAGCTAATGTCTTAATTATTGATCCGCCAAGAAGTGGAATTAATGATAAAGTACTTAACATAATTAATGAATCTAAACTAGAAAAAATAATTTATTTGTCTTGTAATTTAAGAACACTAGTTAGAGATTTAAAATTACTGGCTAATTATGATGTTATTTCGGTAAGACCGATAAAAATGTTTTTCCAAACAGTGGAAATGGAAACATTAGTATATTTGGAGGCGAAAAAATGATTGACAATATTTTTGATAACATTAGACATTTATTACATGAAGAAGTGGTTGATGAAATTTATTCGGGAGAACTTGTTAAAGTTTCAAGAATTTCATCAATGGGTCAAACGACCGATTGGTTTGACTCAGAATTTAAAGAGGTAGCTGTTTTATTAGAAGGTGCGGCTACCATTGAGTTTTTAGACAGAAGTGTAGGACTTAAAAAAGGGGATATAGTAATAATTAATCCGCATGAAATACACCGAGTAATTAATACGAGCCCAACTGGACTTTGGTTGGCATTTTATTTCAAAGAAAAATAATAAAAAATAAGGGGATGCGTGATATGCATCCCCTTTAAATTGATTAAGTTTTAAGATACTACTACGTTTTTCGCGGTGTTTAAATCGTATTTTAAATATTCCGTATGTTCCAAACCAGCAATAGTATATTTAAGTTCAAAATATAACATTGGGTTTTTAATCTCTACAAATAAAAGCGGTTTATATGGGAATATTTTTTTAAATTCATATTGAATTGTATGAAGTCTACCCTCTGTCAATTTTAGAGGTGCTTTAAACTCTTGATATGTTGTCCAAGGGGCAACTAAAGCAGTAGTAATAGTTACATTTGAAACTTCTTGGATTTTTTTATTATATGAAACATTAAATGTGTAGCGATTACCGATTTTGTTTTCAGGGTTTTCTGGATCATAATAATCAGATAAACGAGTATATTCAATATTTAACTCAAATTGAGTGAAATTTTTTACATCATGAAATTTACTAGCACTAATAACTTCAGCTTCTTCAGACAATTTTATCTTTTCTCCGTTCGCTTTTGTTCCAGAATATAAACCAATTACTAGAGCAATCGGAAGTAAGATGAAGAATAAAGATAAAAAGATAATTTTACGGTATTTAATAATAAAACCTGAAAAAGATTTTTTGTTTTTTCTAACTTGTGACATCATAACACATCCTTATCTATAATCTATTATAGCAAAACTAAAATTAAAAATTAAAAAATAATGAAAAAATAGGCGAAAAGATTTTCAAATGGCATATTAATCTACAATCAAATAACAACGTGTAATCCCATTATAAAGCCTAAAAATAGGTTTTACGGAAACCGGAAATTTCAGTTCATATTATATGTATTATTCAATACATAATATGAATGAATTGACAAAAATCGATAAAATAAGGTATAATAATTACAAGATTATATAGAAAATTATATTCTTAAAAATAAATTGTAAAGTGAATAAAAATGGAGGAAACAGAAATGATTGAGACGTATGTATTAATTATCTCCATTTTGCTATCAATCATCGTTGGATTCGGAGTAGGATTTTTTGTTCGTGTAATTAGACACGAAGAAAGTTTGAAAAAGAGCCGCGAAATGTATGAAAATATTGTTGAAGAAGGGCGTAAAGAGGCCGAAGAAGCTAAGAAAGAAAGTATACTTGAAGCTAAAAAGGAAATTCATGATTTAAAGAAAGAAACTGATGCTGATATTAGAGAACGTAGAGCTCAAATTGCATCTCAAGAGAATAAGTTAAATCAACGTGAAGAACAACTAAATCGCCGTACTGGTAATTTAGACCGCAGAGAAGAAACGTTGCTTTCTAAAGAAGAAAGAATTGATCTTAGACAAGAACAACTTGAACAATTAAATAGCGAAGTGGAACAAACACTTAAAGAGCAACAAGCGAAGCTCATAGAAATTTCGCAAATTTCTAAAGAAGAAGCTGAAAAGATTATCATGAACGAAGTTCGTGAAAAATTAGGTTTAGAGATCGCTACTTATATTCGTGAAGAAGAAGAAAAAGCGAAGTTAGAAGCTAAAAACAAATCGAAAAACATCATGTCGCTTGCGATGCAAAAGTATGCAAGTGAAACAACAACTGAAACAACCGTTACTGTTGTTGATATTCCAAATGATGAAATGAAGGGTCGTATTATTGGTCGTGAGGGCCGTAATATCCGCACACTAGAGGCATTAACTGGTGTTGATTTGATTATTGATGATACTCCAGATGCAGTCGTACTTAGTGGGTTTGATCCAGTAAGAAGAGAAATTGCGCGTAGAGCACTTACGAAATTAGTCCAAGATGGAAGAATCCATCCAGGAAGAATTGAAGAAGTTGTTGAAAAGAGCCGTGAAGAAGTTGAAACTTATATCCATGAGGCGGGCGAAGATGCAGTCTTTAGATTAGGTATTGGCCGAATTCACTTAGAAATTATTAAAATGTTAGGTCGCCTTAACTTTAGAACAAGTTATGGCCAAAATGTTTTAAAACACTCAATTGAGGTAGCTTTTTTAGCTGGTAAATTAGCAGCTGAATTAGGCGAAGATGAAATCATGGCAAGACGTGCTGGATTGCTTCACGATATTGGTAAAGCAATTGATCACGAAGTTGAGGGAAGCCACGTTGATATTGGTATCAACTTAGCCACTCGCTATCGTGAACCAAAGGAAGTAATTGATGCAATTGCTTCTCACCATGGAGACCAAGAACCACAAACGGTAATTGGAGTATTAGTTGCAGCAGCGGATGCACTAAGTGCAGCTAGACCTGGTGCAAGAAATGAATCTGTTGAAAATTACATTCAAAGGTTACAACAACTTGAAAATATTTCTAACGATATTGAAGGCGTTGAAAAATCATATGCGATTCAAGCGGGTAGAGAAATTAGAGTTATTGTTAAACCTGATGAAATTGATGACTTGCAAGCATTTAAAGTTGCTAGAGAAATTAAAGAAAGAATTGAACAACAAATGGCCTATCCAGGGACAATTAAAGTTACAGTTATAAGAGAAACACGAGCAACAGATATTGCAAAATAAGAGGCTTATTGCCTCTTTTTTGAAAGAGTGATGTTATGAAAATATTATTTATTGGCGATATTTACGGTGAACCAGGAAGACGAATTTTACTAGATAATATCGAAAAATTAAAAACTGAATACAAACCTAATATTATTTTGGCTAATGCTGAAAATAGTGCTCATGGTAGAGGCATTACTAAAAAAATCTACAAAGATTTTATGAATGCTGGAATTAACTTATTAACCATGGGAAACCACACATTTGGTAATATGCAAATTTATGAATTATTTGAAGATGAAAACATTAATATTATTCGACCAATTAATTATTCAAATGTTAGTGGTAAAGGGTATAAAGTTATTAAATATAACGATCAAAGAGTCTTAGTAATTAACGCATTGGGAAGAACATTTTTTAACTTATCTTTAGAAAATCCATTTACTCAAATTAAAGAAGTAATTGAAAATGTCCCCCACGATTATTCAATCGTTGATTTTCACGCTGAAGCAACTTCAGAAAAAGTAGCTTTAGGCCATTATTTAGATGGTCTTGCTTCAGCAGTGATAGGAACACACACCCATATTCAAACTGCCGATGAAAGAGTTCTTCCAAAGGGAACCTTATATATTACTGATGTAGGAATGACCGGACCGCTTAATGGTATTATTGGTGTTGATAAAGATTTAATTATTTCACGTTTTTTAAATGGCATCTCAGGACCTAATGTGGTTGCTGATGGACCAACTTGGTTAAATGCGGTATTATTAGATTTTTCAGCCAAAGAACCAACTATTGAAAGAATTACTATCTACGGAGAATAATAATGAAAAAAGATGATACAAAGTTAGACCATTTATTCCCGACTTTTAAAGATGCAAGAAAACGGACAAAATCTGAGGTAGAAAATATTGAATTTGAATTAGATTCTAAATATTTGAATTTAGGTAATGGTAAAAAATATTTAATTCAAACATATGGCTGTCAGGCTAATGAAGCTGACTCAGAAGTAATGGCCGGTATTTTAGAACGCATTGGTTTTACTAAAACTAATAATCCTGAGGATAGTGATTTAATTATATTAAATACTTGTGCGATTAGGGAAAATGCTGAAAATAGAATTTGGGGAGAAATTGGAAGACTTTCACATTATCAAAGAACTAATCCTGATTTGATTATTGGTCTTGCGGGTTGTATGCCGCAAGAACCTGATGTTGTTGAAAGAATCTTAAAAAAACAACACGCAGTTGGTTTAGTTTTTGGAACTCACAACATTCACAAATTGCCTGAATACATATATGATGCTTATCTTTCTAAAGAAAGAGTTATCCAAGTTTATTCTAAAGAAGGAGAGATTATTGAAAATCTTCCTAAAATTAGAAATCATCAATTTAAAGCTTGGGTTAATATTATGTATGGTTGCGACGAGTTTTGTACTTATTGTATTGTTCCGTATACTCGTGGTAAAGAAAGATCAAGATTACCTGAAGATGTAATTCTAGAAGTAGAAGAATTAGTTAAAGCTGGTTATCAAGAAGTAACACTCCTTGGCCAAAATGTTAATGCTTATGGAAAAGATTTTAAAGAATTAGATTATACTTTGGGCGACCTTTTGAATGATTTAGATAAGACCGGAATTTCTAGAATTCGTTTTACGACAAGTCACCCACGGGACTTAGACTTAAAAACAATTCTAGCAATGAAAGAACTTAAAAGTGTAATGCCACATCTACATTTACCGGTTCAATCTGGTAGTGACGAAGTGTTAAGGAGAATGAACCGACGCTATACTAAAGAGATGTATATGGAAAAAGTTAATTTATTAAAAGAACACGTGAAAGGAATCTCGATAACAACCGATATTATTGTGGGATTTCCTAATGAATCAGATCAAGATTTTGAAGATACATTAGATTTAGTACGAGAAGCAAAATTTGAAGGAGCTTATACTTTTATTTATTCAAAGAGAAAAGGAACACCAGCGGCAATTTTTGAAGATGATACTCCTGATGATGTTAAAAAGAAAAGATTGCTTAAATTAAATGAATTAATTAATGCTGGTTTTAAAGAAGGAAACCAAAGATTTTTAGATGAAGTTGTCGAAGTATTAGTAGATGGGCCAAGTGAAAAAGATGAAGCAGTTTTAGCGGGTTATACACCACATAATAAATTAATTAATTTTAAAGGCCCAAAGTCACTAATCGGTAAGATTGTTAAGGTAAAAGTAACTAAAGCCCTAACGTGGTCACTTCAAGGAAAACTCTATTCAAATGAGATTTGAAAAACTATAATTATGTAAAATATTAATGTTTAAAAGTGTGTGATATCGCTTTAATATAGGTTTTATCACCATTTTAACAATTTTGTCTTGAAATTTTACCAATAATATTATATATTATTAATACGTATGTAGTACGTTTCAACTGGAGGTAATGTTATGAATAGATTAAGCTTAGAATCAGCAATCGTAATTAATAACGAAAGTTATGTAATGAAAGACTTGGTCTTTAAGTTAGCAAATTTACCAAGTAGTGAGTTTTCTAACTTTTTAAAAAGCATTGGTCTTACTGTACCTAAAAAATTAAAAATTGCTGTATTAAAAAGAGTTTTAAAAGAAGCGGTAGATAAAACAATTGAAGAAAGAGCTAAGTTAGCTGACGAGTTAGGATATCGTTTATCTTGGTTTTCAAGATATTCTGAATATCAACTTGAAAACTTGTTAAAATTCTATGATTCTGTTAGTCTAAATAAAGGTTATCTTGAAGCATTATGGTTAGAATTATTTAACTATATGATGGAGAAAAAAGTATCAGACGTTGAATTACATCGATTAGTTTTACTCGCGGAAGAATATAAATCACCTTCTGATGAAGATATATTAGAATACAATTTGGCATTAAAAGATTCATTTTATGACGAACCAAATGAAATTGATGGTTTAGCACCAAATGAATTTAGACCAGTTTTATTTAAGAGTTCAACACTAGTTGAACTTCGTGAATTAGGTTTAAAATATGATGTTAATGTTCCAAAGCGACTAAAAAAAGAACAGTTAGCCGATATTATAATTGCTGAGTTAAATGAGCGCGGATCAGTATCTGAAGAAAGAGAAGCTGAGATTCGTAAAATGTCAATTGTTGTTATACAAAGATTTGCTAAAGACAATGATATTAAAGCTTCAATTGAACTTAAAAAAGAAGAAGTTATTGAATATATTCTAGCAAATGCTAGTCAAACTAAAGAAATGTATTTCTTACCATCCGACTCAACTATTTATATGCAAGAGTTAGAACCACAAGTCAAAGAAGAACCAGTTGTAGAAGAAGTTGTGGTTGAAGAAGTTCAAGAAGAGATTGTAGTAGTCGAAGAACCAGTTGAAGAATTTGAAGATGACTACGCTCCGGTCTTAGAAGAAATTAAATTCTTACGTAAATTATTAGCTGATCATGTTGAAATTTGTGACGCATTTAATGAAGAAAAACCAGTTGTAGAAGAAATTCCAGAAGAACGTCCAACATTAAAAGAACCAATCTTCGTTAATACAGCTTCGTTCTATTCAGATAAAAAACATGCCAAGAAAGACTTTAAAGATTTTACAGCAACAATTCCAGTAACTGAAGAAGCTGAGGAACAAGCTGCTGAAGAAGAGGCGGTCGCGATGGGTAGAGCACCACAATCTAAAGCTGATGATGCTTTTGTGGCTATTTCTTGGGTAATCGCAATTATTCTATTAGGCGTTGTAGTATATTTACTAGTTAACTATTTACGCGGCGGAATAATTTAATTTATAAATAATAAGGGGGACATATGAGTAAAAAAGTTAAATATACCCCAATGATTGAACAATATTTAAAGATTAAAGAAGACTACGCTGACGCGTTAGTCTTTTTTAGATTAGGTGACTTCTATGAACTCTTTTTTGATGATGCAATTATTGCTTCAAAAGTGTTAGAAATTGCATTAACTAAAAGGTCAGCTGGTGAAGATATCCCAATGTGTGGGGTACCACATCATGCGGTTAATCCGTATTTAGAAAAACTAATTAATAAAGGTTTTAAAGTTGCCATCGTTGAACAAACGACACCTCCTGGTCAAGGATTAGTTGAGCGTGAAGTTGTCAAAGTTATTAGTCCTGGTCAAGTCATTGATGATGGTATTTTGAATGAAAGAAAAAATAACTATATTGCAGCCATTTCACTAGGTGAAATTGGATATATGCTAGCATATATTGATATTTCTACTGGAGAAAGTTATTTAGTTAAAGGTTTAGAGAAAAAAGAAGTAAAAGATTTAGTGTTGATACTTGAAATTAAAGAAGTTGTTTTATCTAGTGAATATGACTTAGATTTAATTAACTTCTTAAAAGATAGTCAAGTGATTATTAATTATTATTCGAATTTAGATTTATTAAATAATAAATTAGTTAATGATTTAGATATCGAATCAAAGAGACTAGCGAGTCTTTTAATTAATTATTTAAATGAAATGCAAAAGACACCATTAGTTCATCTAATGCCTTTTGTCGTTCGTTTTAAAGATGAAGTTGTCAGAGTTGATTACTTAGTTAAAAGACACTTAGAAATTTTTGAATCTAATACGTTTAATCCGAAGACAACACTAATTTATTGGTTAGATAAAACTAGTACTGCAATGGGATCAAGAATGCTTAGATATTGGCTTAATCATCCAATTCGTAATCAAGTTAAATTAGAAGAAAGATATGAACATATTGAAGCATTTTCTAACTTAAGGCTACAAGAAGAAATTAAAGAAATCTTAAGATATATCTATGATATAAACCGGATTGTTGCTAGAATTTCAACTAGTAATGCTAACGCTAGAGATATTTATAATTTAGGCAAATCCTTGCAACAAGTTCCACTTGTTAAAGAGACGTTAAAGAAATTTAATCATCCAAAATTATCAGCATTAGCTGATAAGTTAGATGCTCATGATGAAATCTCAAATTTAATTGCAAGAGCGATTGACGATAACCCACCGATAGTTTTAAAAGAAGGGGGAATCATCAAAGAGGGATATAATCAAGAATTAGATGAAATTAAATTCTTACAATCACATGGTGAAGAGTGGTTAGAATCTTTTGAAGCTCGCGAACGAGAGAAAACCGGAATTAAAAACTTAAGAGTTGGATTTAATCGTGTTCATGGTTATTATATTGAAATTACTAAAGGCAACTTAAATTTAGTCTCAGATGAACTTGGATATGAACGCAGACAAACGCTAGTTAACTCAGAAAGATTTATTAATCCTGAGTTAAAAGAAATGGAAACTAAAATTTTAAATGCTAATGAAAGAGCGATTAATTTAGAATATGAATTATTTGTTGAAATTAGAAACGAAATTAAACCATATACATCAAGTCTCCAAACATTATGTAATGATATTGCTTTAATTGACGTTTATAATTCATTAAGTGAAGTTGCACTTCAAAATGATTATGTTAAACCAGTAATTTCATCAGATAGAAATGTTGAAATTATTGAAGGAAGACACCCTGTAGTTGAAAAAATGACGACTTATGTCAAAAATGACATTATTATGAATAAAGGAGAAATCTTTTTAATTACGGGACCAAATATGAGCGGTAAATCAACTTATATGAGGATGTTTGCGGTAATTGTCTATTTAGCTCAAATTGGTTCGTTTGTCCCAGCAAAATCAGCTAAACTACCATTATATAATGCAATCTTTACTCGGATTGGATCATCAGATGATATTAGTGGTGGTAAGTCTACTTTTATGGTTGAGATGGTTGAATCAAACGAAGCACTAAGATCAGCTGATGAAAATTCACTAATTTTATTTGATGAAATTGGTCGTGGTACCGCTACTTATGATGGGATGGCACTAGCTCAAGGAATTATTGAATATATTCATGAGAAAATTAAAGCGCAAACTCTTTTTTCAACTCATTATCATGAACTGACTCAACTTGAAGAATCACTACGCCGACTTACTAATTTACATGTTAAGGCGAAAGAAGAAAATGATAAGATGATTTTCTTATATCAAATTGAAAAAGGAAAATCAGATCGTTCTTATGGTCTTCAAGTCGCCGCGTTAGCGGGCCTGCCACCAACGCTTTTAAAAAGAAGTAATCAAATCTTAAAGAAACTTGAATCAAAAGAAAATCAAGTTGAAATTGATATTTTTAACTACGAAGAAGTATTAATGGAAGACGAGATTAAAGTTGTTGATTCATATACCCAACAAGTTCTAGATGAAATAAGATACGTTGATTTTAATCAAATGACACCAATTGAAGCTTTAATCTTCTTAAAAAACATTCAAGATAAATTAAAAAAGTAGGTAATACAAATGGGAATTATTAAACCATTAGATGAAAAAATTGCCAACATGATTGCTGCTGGCGAGGTTGTTGAAAGACCCGCTTCGATTGTTAAAGAGTTAATTGAAAACTCAATTGACGCTAAAGCAACAACAATCACTGTTGAAATTTTGGAATTTGGGATGAAATTAATTAAAGTTACCGACGATGGAGTTGGAATGGATAAAAGCGATCTAAAGATGGCTTTTTATCGTCATGCAACTTCGAAAATTTATAGTGAAAATGATTTATTATCAATTAAAAGTTTAGGTTTTCGTGGTGAAGCCATTCCAGCAATTGCTTCAGTTTCTAAAACTACTATTGCTTCAAGACAGGCGGGTAAGACTGGTCATGAAGTTATCTTTGAAGCTGGGCATTTTTCACAGGAAGGTGCCGCCAGTATGAATCAAGGAACAGTAGTTACGGTTGAAAATTTATTTTATAATACACCAGCTCGCTTTAAATATATGAAAAGTGAAAGAGCTGAAGTATTAGCTATAACCGAAACATTTGAAAGATTAGCTATTACTAATCCTCAAATTAGAATGGAGCTAATTATTGATAATAAATCAATTCGTAAAACATTTGGCCAAGATGATCCTTATTCCATCATCTCAAGTATTTATGGTGCCGGATTAGCAAACAACTTAACTAGTTTTACAGTGGAACAACAAAAAATAAAAATTGAATTTATTCTACTTTCACACCAATATACAAGAACTAATAAACGTGATATTAATATTTTTATAAATAATCGCTATATTCAAAATTATTTATTAAAAGAAGCAGTGATTAAAGGTTTTAGTGGCAAAATTATGACCGGACGATATCCGATTGCGATTGTTAAAGTATTTATGGATGAAAGTTTAGTTGATGTTAATGTTCACCCACAAAAACTTGAAGTTAAAATGGTAAATGAATATTTCTTATCTGATTTAATTGAACGTTCAATTAAAGATAAATTAACTTCTAAATCCCATGTAATTTCAACTCAAAGTGAGGTTACTTTTCCTAAAAGAAAAGAAGTTAAAGAATCTTACTTGCAAGAATCTTTTGATTTAACGTTTATGGAAGAGGAATTAGAAAGAATTGAAGAACGAAAAGTAAAACTTCCAAGCTTTGATTACATTGGAACTTTAGCGGGAACATACCTACTCTTTCAAAACGAAGACGGATTATATTTACTTGATCAGCATGCTGCTGAAGAAAGAGTTAGATATGAATATTATCACCGTAAATTAGGTGAAATCAAATTAGCAGTAACAGATTTATTGATTCCATATGAATTAGAATTATCCACACGTGAGCTAGAACAAGTCCACTCCTTAAAAGATAAACTCTTAGAATTTGGATTTAAATTTGATACAAACAATCATCTAATTCAAGCTCCAACTTGGATTAGAAGTGATGAGTATAATGAAGCAATTATTTATCTAATTGAACAGTTATCACTTAATAAGAAAATAAGCTTATCAGATTACCGTGATAATATGGCTAAATCAATGAGTTGTAAGGCATCAGTTAAAGCTAATCACCAGTTATCGCACAAAGAAGTTTTAAAGTTAGTCGAAGATTTATCTAATGCTGAATTTCCGTATACTTGTCCGCACGGAAGACCAACTTTAATTTTACTCAGTCACTACGATATTGAAAAATTATTTAAGCGAGTTGTCTAATGAAAAAGGTAATTGTATTAGCGGGACCAACCGCATCAGGTAAAACGAGCTTAAGTATTAAAATAGCTAAACATTTTAATTTTGATGTCATTAATGGCGACTCAGTCGCGATTTATAAATATTTAGATATTGGCTCTGCCAAGATCACATTAGAGGAAGCTGATGGTGTTAAGCATCATCTTTTATCTCATGTTTTACCAACTGTCAATTATACGGTTTATGATTATCAAAAAGATGTCAGAAAACTGATTGATAAAATCAAATATCCGTTTATTGTTGGTGGTAGTGGCTTTTATATTAAATCAAGTTTATACAATTATGAGTTTAGTGATGAAGATTTTAAAAAACATGATGTCTCCCAAGAAGAAAAAATTAAATTTATTAAGAAGAAAGACCCAAAACTTGAACTTGATTTTGATAATCCACGCCGAGTCAATCGGGCTTATCAGATGATTTTAAATGATGAACTACCATCAAAAAAACAAGGTGGTAACGAACCATTGTATGATATTTTGATTCTTTATTTAGATATGCCAAGAAACAAACAAAAAGATTTAATGATTAGAAGAGTTCATAAAATGATTGAATTGGGATTTATTGAAGAGGTTAAATCTTTAAGAGAAAAAGATATTCATCTATATGATATTATTGGATATCGTGAAATTAATTTGTATTTAGATGGGAAGATGACACTTGATGAGGCAATCGATAAAATCGTAAGTGTTACCTATAAGTTTTCAAAACGTCAAAAAACTTATTTTTTAAATCAATTTAATCCAATTTTATTAGATCCGCTTTCTAATTCATTGGTTGATGATAGTATTAAAATTATTGAGGAGTTTTTACAAAAATGAAAATATATTTAATTGGGCTTCCGGGAATCGGAAAAACGACAATTGGTAAAATAATCTCACAAAAGCTTGAAGTAGACTTTTATGATACTGATGAATTAATTAAAAAAGAAGAAAAACTTTTGCCAAAAGAAATAATAATTAAGTATGGTGAAGCACACTTTAGAAACATTGAAACTGAAGTGTTAGGATTAACTGAAGAATTAGACGGAGTCATTTCCTGCGGTGGGGGAATCGTTGAACGAAAAGAAAACAAAAGACTTTTTCATGGGGTTGTAATCTATTTAAAAATAGATCCTAAAACACTAACATTAAGTGATAAAGATATAGAATCAAGACCATTATTAAAAGATAATAGTATTGAAAAATTATATCAAAAAAGAGCGGATAAATATCTTGATTTTGCAGATATTACGATTGATATTACTGCAAAAACGAATGAAGAGATTGCTAACGAGGTGATTAAATATTATGAAAATATTAGTAATAAATGGGCCTAATTTAAATATGTTAGGAAAAAGGGATCCTAAACATTATGGTAAACTAACATTAGAAAAATTAAACGATTTAATTAAAACATTATATCCTGATTGTCAATTTGAATTTTATCAATCAAATCATGAGGGGGATCTCATTGATAAAATTCAAACGGCTGATAAGTTTGATGCCTTGCTAATTAATCCGGGAGGATATACTCATACGAGTGTTGCTATTAGGGATGCGCTTGAGATTTTAGGAGTTCCTAAAGTTAGTGTTCATCTTTCTAATTATTTAGAAAGAGAGGACTTCCGGAAAGTTGATTTAGTTAAGGATGTAGTTGATAAAGTCTTTTACGGAAAGAAAGAAGTAAGTTATTTTGAAGGAATTGATTATTTGATTTCATCAATTAATAAAAATTAGTTATAATTAGAATGGAAAGAAGGTAATAATATGATTACAACAGCAGATTTTAGAAACGGACAAACTATTGTTTATCAAGACAATATTTATTCAATTATTGAGTTTTTACACGTAAAACCAGGAAAAGGAGCCGCTTTTGTTAGAACTAAATTAAGAAATTTAAGAACCGGCGGTGTCGTTGACGTTACTTTTCCAGCAGGTGAAAAAGTAGAAAGAGCGCAAATTGATAAGATTCCAAACCAATTTTTATATGCTATGGGAGATAAATTTGTTTTTATGAATATGGAAACATACGAACAAATTGAACTACCTCGTGAACAAATTGCGTTTGAATCAAATTTTTTATATGAAGGAATTGATGTTAGTTTAATGATCTATGATGGCCATGAAGTAATAGGGATTGTGTTACCAGAAAAAGTATCACTTGAAGTTACTGAAACTGAACCAGCAGTTAGAGGAGACACTAAAACATCAGCCATGAAAGACGCAATTGTTCAAACTGGATTACTAGTTAAAGTACCATTATTTGTTGAACAAGGCGAAAAAATTATTGTTAGCACTCAAGACGGATCATATGTTTCAAGAGATAGATAAGATGAAAAGAATTAAATTAATTTTAGGTGTATTAGTTATAGCACTAGCTGTAACAGCCGTCTTATTATTAGGAAAATTTTATGTTAGAGATGTATCAATAGTTGATGGTATTGAAGTTGAAACAACTAAATCGTATGTTGGTAGATTAACTTGGCAATTTTATATTTCAACTTTTGCGATGTTATTAATTATTTTGATTACTAATTTAAACTGTGTTAAAGAATTAAAATTAAAACATTATCTTTATCTTGGATTATATGTTTTACAAGGAATTGTCTTTATCTTTTTTGCCCACTGGGGTATTCTACTAACAACGTTAGTGATAATTGGTGTTTTAGAATTTTTGGTTTTCAAAGAAGAATGATGATAAGAGCCGCTAAAGAGCGGCTTTTATTTTGTTTTAGGATAATACATTAACCATTGATGGTTAAATTATTGTATAATAATATAAGGTGGTGTCTTCAAATGAGATTACAAAAAGCACTTGCCGAAGCGGGGATTGCCTCGAGAAGAAAAGCTGAAGAATTAATTACTTCTGGGCAAATTAAAGTTAACGGTGTGGTAGTAACTGAATTAGGTTTTAAAGTTAAGGAAACGGATGAGATCTTCTTTAATGATGAACTTGTTGTAAGAGAGGATAAAGTTTATTTACTCTTAAATAAGCCTACTGGTTATGTTTCAACCGTTAGTGATGAAAAAGGGAGAAAAACTGTTTTAGATTTAATTAACCCTGAAGATGTTAAAGAAAGAATTTATCCGGTAGGAAGATTAGATTCTGATACTGCCGGATTAATCATTTTAACTAATGATGGTGATTTAACGTATTCACTGACTCATCCGAAACATGAAGTTGAAAAAGAATACTTAGCGAGAGTTAAAGGAATCGTTGTTAGAAATAAAGCTAAAGAGATTAAAAATGGTGTTGTAATTGATGATAATTATCTTGCGGTACCTAAAGAAGTGAGGATTGTTGAACTTGATAAAGAATTTCAAACAACTTTACTATCCATTACTTTAACTGAAGGAAAAAACCGGGAAGTTAGAAAAATCTTTGAGGCAGCAGGACATCCGGTAATTAATTTAACACGAGTTAGAATTGCTAATCTGACTACCGAAGGAGTCGGTAGAGGGTATTATCGTCGCTTAAAAATACACGAAATTAAGTATTTAAAGAACTTATAAACTGATTATGAGTGAATTATACATACAAAGTATGGTATAATTATTATTAGAGTTGGAGGATTTTTATGGGATTTAAATTAGCAATCGATGGACCAGCGGCATCGGGAAAAAGTACAATTTCAGCAAGATTAGCCAAAGAATTAGGCTGGGAGCATATTGATACTGGTTCAATGTATCGAGCTGTTACTTTAATCGCCTTAGAAAAAAAGATTAATCTTGAAAATGAAAGTGAATATTCATTTGTCAAGGATTTAGATATAAAGTATCACAAAGGTAGAATATTAGTTGATGGACGTGATGTTTCAAAAGAAATTAGAGAACCAATCGTTAATGAAAATGTCTCGTTAGTATCTTCATTCCCTAGTGTTAGACGTGAACTAGTGACACTACAAAAAAAAGCAGCAAGCGTTGGTAATGTCATTGTTGATGGTAGAGACATTGGAACGGTTGTGATGCCTGAGGCGGATTTAAAAATATTTTTAATCGCATCAGTTGATGAAAGAACTCGGAGACGATATTTAGATTTTATTAATTCTGGTAAAGTAGTTGATCTAAATAAAGTTAAAGAAGATTTACAAATTAGAGATAAAAAAGATTCAACTAGAAAAGAATCACCACTAATTAAAGCCGATGACGCAATATTACTTGATACAAGTGATTTGTCAATAGATGAAACAATAGAAGCAATTATTAAGTTAATTAATGATAAAAGAGGAGAATGATTATGGACTTAAAAAACAAAAATGCAAGTCAGTTTGATGAAATGAGCATGGACGACTTAATGAATCTTAAGGTAAATGTTCCAAGAGTAGGACAAAAAGTAAAAGCGAGAGTAGTTAAAATTCTTGATGAAGGACGACTACTTTTATTGGATTTAAATGCTCAAACAGAAGGAAGAATTTATTTAGAACAGTACACTAAAAAACCAGTTAATAGTTTCAAGGAATTGGGTATTAAAGTAGGGGATGAAGTTACAGCCGAAATTAAAAAGGTTCAAGATGACCCAGCTTTAATTTTGCTTTCAAGACTAGGATTGGTATCTGAAGAGCATCTTTCAGAATTAGAAGATGCATTAAAAAATGAAACAATAATTACTACTAAAGTAAAAAGTTCAAATAAGGGTGGATTAGTTTTAGGTTATCACTCTTATGAGTTATTTTTACCTAAGAGTTTATTAGATCACGAATTATATGAAAAGCGTGAAGAATTAACTGGAACTGATTTAGAAGTAGTTGTTAGTGAAATTAAGCCTAGTAGAGGTCGTAACCGTAAACCTAACATTATTGCATCAAGAAAACCTATTTTTGAAGCAGAACGTCAAGCGGCTTACGAAGAAAGAATGGAACTTCGTCTAGAAGAACTAGATAAGATTAACACTGGTGATATTTTAGTTGGAACGATTGAAAAATTAGAGCCACATGCGGCAACTGTTAAGTTTGAGCATGTGATGGGGCTTTTAAGAATTTCTCAAGTTTCTCACTATCGTATTGATAAATTAGAAAATGTGTTATCAATTGGTGATGAAGTTAGAGTTAAAGTCATTAAAAAAGAAGGTAATCGTTTAGATTTATCGGTTAAAGCGTTACTTCCAACTCCGTTTGAAGAGTTTGCAGCAACTCATAAAGTTGGTGACAAAGTAACTGGTAAAGTAGTTCAAAAGCTACCATTTGGTTTACGTATTGAAGTGGCTAGAGATGTAGTTGGATTATTACACAGAAGTGAATATTCATGGAATCCAAACGATAATTTTGATGCACACGTAGTACATGGTGACCAAGTTGATTTAGTAATTATTCAAATTGATAAGAAGCGCGAAAGAATTAACTTATCTAAGAAAGCATTAGAAGATAATCCTTGGAAAAACGTTACTATTAGAAGAGAACAAATTACTGATGCTAAGATTTTAAAATTCACTGAAAGCCATGTTGTAGTTGAAGTTCAAGGTGTTGAAGGAACTATCGCTAATGATGAAATGGGACTTGAAAAAGGAAGACCAGAAGAATACTTTGCTGTTGGTGATGTTTTAGAAGCGGTAGCGATTAAAGTAGACCGTAGATCATGGTTATTAGAACTATCACTTAAGAGAGTTCAAGAAATTGCTGCTCGTCAAGAAGTTCAAAAACATTTAGCTGAACAAGATGACGAAAGCGGAATTACTATTGGAGAAATTTTAAATAAATAATCATTCATTAAAAGGAGCCAATAATGTCATTTAAAGTTGCGATTGTTGGTCACCCAAATGTCGGCAAATCTAGTCTC
>MTKW01007905.1_pt1 | contig 18652 bp, 17 predicted proteins | sample 1042761 | NCBI WGS metagenome assembly MTKW01 (sample SAMN06205366, study PRJNA360243) | anaerobic digester metagenome | biome: Wastewater treatment plant; feature: Anaerobic digester sludge; material: sludge; isolation source: anaerobic digester fed with sludge from wastewater treatment plant ... | reverse complement strand
GGGGGAGCAAATGTAGGAGATATTGCCCTTATGAGCAGGGCTGTCGGTAGCTTTATGGGGGTTAAGGCCTCCGGTGGTATCAGGAGCCTAAAAGATGCCCTAGCCATGATTGAAGCTGGGGCCACAAGGATAGGGACAAGCTCAGGGATAAAAATAATAAAGGAGCTAGAGGGCTAAAATGAGTCAGGATAAAAAACAGGTATTGGTAGTAGGAGGCGGGCCTGCTGGCATGCTGGCAGCTGCAGTAGCTGGCAGCCGTGGCCTTGATGTAAGCTTGATTGAAAAAAATGAAAAGCTGGGCAAAAAGCTTTATATTACAGGCAAGGGCCGGTGTAATGTTACCAATGCCGCAGAAGATATAGAGGACCTTATCGCAAATGTACCAACTAACGGCAAGTTTTTATACAGTGCCTTTTACAGCTTTTCTAACCAGGACCTAATAAAGCTTTTAAACTCTCTTGGCCTCAAGACCAAGGTTGAAAGGGGAAACAGGGTCTTTCCAGTATCGGACAAGTCCTCCGATGTTATAAAAACCCTAGAGTCCTATCTTAGAAAAAACAAGGTAAGGATAGAGCGGGCTGAGGCAAAGGACATATTAGTAAAGGACGGTAGGGTAAAAGGTCTAGAGCTAAAGGACGGCAGGCTCTTAAACTGTTCTAGCCTGATACTAGCAACAGGTGGCCTATCATATCCTTCGACTGGGTCCACTGGAGACGGCTTTAAGATGGCAGAAAGGCTTGGCCATACCATAAGTCCCTTGAGACCCTCACTGGTCCCCATAGAAACAATGGAGGACTGGCCAAGGGATGCCCAGGGCCTATCCCTTAAAAATGTAGCAGTTAGGGTCAGTGGCAAGAGGGGCAGAAAGGTCTATGAGGACTTTGGAGAGATGATCTTTACCCATTTTGGTGTGTCAGGTCCCCTTATCCTGTCAGCTAGCTCCTATATGGGAAAGGCAGACCCTAAGGGCTATCGGCTATCAATAGACCTAAAGCCAGCCCTGTCCGAGGAAAAGCTTGACCTTAGACTACTGAGGGATTTTGAAAAGCATTCACGAAAAAACTTTTCTAATTCCCTAGATGACCTTTTGCCAAAAAAACTTATCCCCATTATCATAAGCCTATCTAATATAGAAGCTGACAAGCCAGTTAATCAGCTAACCAGGGAGGACCGTCATAGGCTTGTAAAGCTCATAAAGGGCCTAGACCTAACTATAAAAGGCTACAGGCCCATCAGCGAGGCCATAGTTACATCAGGGGGAGTATCAGTAAAGGAAATTGACCCTGCCACTATGGAATCCAAGCTAGTAGCCGGCCTTTATTTTGCAGGGGAGATTATAGATGTTGATGCCTATACTGGAGGCTTTAATATGCAAATAGCCTTTTCAACTGGCTATTTGGCAGGCAGTAATTGCTGATAGCTAGACCAGTCCTTAGGCCTATGGCCTAGAGCCTATAGTGGCCAAAGCAAATGATAAAGGACCTAGCGATTTTAGAAAATCAACTTGCATAGAATAAATTTACGTGCTATACTATGACAGAACATATGTTCTGTCATTCTTTTTTAAAAAGGAGGTAGGCTATTTGGCCGTATAGTATGAAGGTTGTAATGAAACCCATTAAAATGATCGCCTGGTTTTCAGAGGACGGTGTGCCTACGCCAATTCGCTTTAATATACGTCAAAGGGATGAGTCAAGCCTAACAATCAAGATAGACAAAATCACCCTAAGGCAAAAAGAAAAATTGGCAGGCAACCATATGCTGGTTTTTACCTGCCAAAGTATAATTAATAATTCTGAAATCATCTATGAGATAAAATATGAACTTAGTACCTGTAGGTGGTTTTTATACAAGATATAGGGCCGGTCCTTGCCTTAGTCCCTTTTTATTATCTTTTTAACCTTGGGTGCCCTAAACCTTGCAGGTACAGGCATATCAGACCCTAGTAGTGGTCCACAATAGGCCCTAAAGGCGTCAGTTACATGGTTGCCTTCCTCGTTTATATACTCATCGGGCATGAGCTTTGTTAGGGCTGCTATTTCCTTTATATCAGTTAGGCGATAATCAACAGCATAGTCCCCTACCCTGTGGATAGTAACGGATCCGTCAACATCGTGCATTAGGGCAAACTGTACAGCCCTTTCAGCAACCTCTCTTGCCTCGATCTGGTCTACATCTGATACACAGCCCATAAAGGACCTTTGTAGGTAACCAAAGGTATCAGAACGAACCCTAGAGATATTTAGCTTGTCCTTTACCAGGTTGGTTAAAAGATCTCCTAAAGCACCAGTGCCTGATAGCTGGATATTACCGTGGGCATCCCTTTCTACGTCTTCAGACAGGGTTGCAATTATGGGATTACCGTCCTTGTCCTGGATACCCTCTGATACTGCTACTATACAACGACCATATTTATCATAGGTCTTTTTTACATCAGCCAAGAATTTATCTGTGTCAAATACACGCTCTGGTAAGTATATTAGGTGTGGGCCATCATCTGGGAAACGCTGGGCCATAGCTGAAGCAGCGGTTAAAAAGCCTGCATGCCTTCCCATTACAACGCCAATATATACACCTGCTAATGCCCTGTTGTCAAGGTTAACACCCATAAAGGCCTGGGCAACAAATCTAGCTGCAGAACCATAGCCTGGTGTATGGTCATTTACCATAAGGTCATTGTCTATAGTCTTTGGTATATGAATAGCCCTAAACTCATAGCCAACCTTTTCAGCCTCTTCGTTTACGATACGTACTGTGTCTGAGGAGTCATTTCCGCCTATATAAAAGAAATACCTAATATTATGGGCACGCATTACCTCAAACATATTCTTGCAATACTCTGCATCGGGTTTGTCCCTTGTTGATAGTAGACCGGATGATGGTGTCAAGGCCACCTGCTCCAAGTTATATTCTGTTTCTTGGGACAAATCAATAAAATCTTCATTTAATATACCAGCAACACCATTTAGGGCACCGTATATATGGGTTACCTGTGGGTACTTTCTGGCTTCTAAAACTGCTCCTACCACGGACTGGTTGATAACTGCGGTAGGTCCGCCCCCTTGGGCTATCAAAACTTTTCCTTCAAGCTTCATAAGTTCCTCTCCTCCATATGTATATATTAACGGCTCATGGTCAGCCATAATTAAACTGCCCATCATATACCGTGGTTAAACATTATTTATAATGTTTCTGCTTTTATAGACAGCTATTGAACCATTTTTCATATTATTTTATTTACAGGCAAATGTCAAGCCAACAATAGTAGCTAATCCAGTCTTTCAAGGGCCATCTGTCCCTCATCAAAGGGCCCTATTAGACCCTTTAAGTCCCTTGGGTCCATGATGGTGTTGTCAAGCCAGGCCTGTTCATCCTCTAGCTTTAGGATTACAGGCATCCTGTTATGGATTTTGCTAACTAGGGGGTTTGGCCTGGTCGTTAGGATTGAAAAAGCGGTAAAGGGCTTGCCCTCCTTGTCTTTAAAGCTGTCGTATATGGCTGCCATGGAGAAAATAGGCCTCTCCCTTAAATAGATCTTGTGCTTTACTTTTTTCCCGTCCTCCTCCTTCCACTCAAAAAAGGCATTGGCAGGAACGATGCACCTTTTCTCCATAAAAGACTTTTTAAAGGTAGGCTTTTGGTCAACTGTTTCCTCCCTTGCATTTATTATAGGTCTTTTTGCATAAGAGGGCGTAAAGCCCCACTTTAGAGGAACAAGCCTTCTTTGATCGGCCCCTACAACTATAGGTACTGTTTGGCTGGGAAAAATCTCCCCCTGCCAGCCACCCTCCATCCTGCTAGTCAAGATACCATACCTTTCAACTAGGTCCTTTATATCAGCATACAATAAATATCTGCCACACATTTAACCAGCTCCCTAAAGAGTTATTAACTTTCCTTCCCTTTCCTTTATTCGGGTTTTTTTATAGTATATCACCCATTTAGGCTTAAAACTATTGGTCGACTTAATATTATTAGTATAGTCTTTCTCAGCATTTATAGGCCCTTTGCTATGAGACCCTTGCTGAATAAAAGAAACTAGGCCAAAGCATACTAAGCTTTGACAAGCTATATAAAGGGAGGAAATAAAATGAGTAAAATAATGCAGCCAGCTGAGCTAAGAGACCATATCAAAAGCTTTCTAAGGGAAAGATCAAACGCCTCACTGGCAACCTGTAGCGAGGGCATAAGCCGATCTAGTCCGGTCCAGTACTTTTTAGGCCAGGACCTAGATATTTTTATACTATCCGCAGGCGGAGACAAGTTTAAGAACTTAAATAAAAACCCAAATGTTTGCCTGCTAGTCTCTACAGACTATGTGAACTATACGAGGATCAAGGGTGTCCAGGTTTTTGGACAGGCTATAACAAGCGAACAGGATGATAAAGTATTAACGGAGGCTGAGTTATACTGCCCTGATTTTCATCTGTTTTCTCATATGAAAGACTACATAAAGGCTATAAAGATAGTCCCAGATCATATAGTCTATCTAGACTCACTAGAGGATGGAGATAGGACAAAACAGATCCTAAGGGGTGACCATATTGTGGTCAAAACAGACAAATCCCTTATGAAAAAGGAGGCTGATAGGGCTCTAGAGCCTAGCATAAACTAAGGGCTATTATATAAAAAAACAGGCAGGCCATAATGGCCTGCCCTTTTGCTTGATTTATGTAGTTTTGCCCTCCGCCTTGGGCAATTTCCTTTTACTATACGATAGCTGTAAGTATGCTATATACAAATAATGATGCAGCAATAGCATAAAAGCTCATGTCCCTATCTGCATCAGTGACTTCATTAACTCCAAGATAGAATAGTATCATAAATAGAAGATTCCCTGCTGACATAATCCTGTTTGCAAATNNCAAGTCCCATGGAGTAAATCCTAGCTGTTATGGTAGCACTTGCAATCGCTAATACCAAAATATTTGCTACTAGGAGCATCAAGCCTGACTGCCATGCCTCTTTTTTAGTGCCTTTAATGGTTGTAGCTACTGGTTCTTTAAAGAAAGCCTTAAATACATTGATTGCCTCGTTAAAGAACTTGCTAAAGCCACTGGGCTCCTTAGGTGTGGCTGGAGCTGCTGCTACCTTTGTCTCTTGTGCTACTGCCTCTTCTTGAGCAGGTGCTACTGTTTCCTCTTGTACTACTACTTCCTCTTGAGTAGACTCTTCATCTACCTGAACTACTGGTTCCTCGGCTGCAGATGCAAGCTCTTGACAGCTACAGGCCTGGCCTTCTTGTAATTCAGAACCGCATTCGGAACAAAATTTAGCCATTTTTTAACCCCCTATTCTTTTTCTTAGTTATAAGTCCATATACTAACTATAATATATTTATTATATGGTAATTTTATCACTTGACAAACAAGTCTTCAAGCTATAATCTTGTCTGAATTCATATAAATTCGACATTTATTGTAATAATCTGCGTTTCTAAGGACTATTTTTATTCAGGCTGCCTATCTAATAGGATTTTTAAGCTTTCTTCAAAATTTATACTGTCCTCTGCCTTTCTTTTGCCAGGCCCCCTGTGCCGGCCTCCTGCTCGTCTTATCTTGGCATTTATATGGCGTTCAAAAAGGAGCCTGTCCATATTATCTTTTGAATATATAAGGCCAGAAGGGTGAACAGCCCTTGCCCCCTTGGACAGGGCCATGGCAGCCAGGCCATAATCCTGAGTTACGACTATATCGCCCTTTTGAGTCTGATTTATCAAGGCAAAGTCTACACTATCACTACCCTGACCTACGACCACAATCTTGGCATAAGCATCCTCTAGGATGTGGCTTGTATCAATAAAAAATACAAGCTCTATCCCCCTATCCCTTGCCAACCGTACAAGCTCAGCCTTGACAGGACAGGCATCTGCATCTACCAGGATCTTAAAGTCTAGCCCCTCCATCCTCAAGCCTCCTGTAGGCTTAGGCTTTCCTTATGCTTTGCATCTAATTGCCCCATTTCTCTTAAGAGTAAGACACTAGCTACAAGAAAGGCTAAAAAATCTGCTGTAGGACCTGCTATCCAGACACCAGTCAGGCCCAAATCAAAGAGTCTAGGTAGTATTAGGACTGCTGGGATTAGGAAAAGGACCTGCCTTGAAAGGCTTAGAATCATAGATAAAAGGGGCTTGCCTGTAGCCTGAAAGTAGTTTGAACTTATTATCTGCGCTCCTACTATGGGCAGCATAAACATATATATTCTAAGACCCCTTGAACCCATAGTAAGTAGTTCTAAGTCCTCTCGGTTAAACATTTGAATTAGCTGCTTGGAAAAGAGCTGGGTAATAATAAAGCCAAGGGTGGTTATGGCCGAGGCTATCAAGATAGCCAGTTTTAGGGCCTTTTTAACCCTGTCATACCTTTCAGCACCATAGTTATAGCCTATGATGGGCTGGACCCCCTGGTTTATACCAAATATCGGCATAAGGATTAGCATACTAACACTCATAATAACGCCTATGGCCGACATGGCTATCTCTCCACCATAATTGTAGAGACTGTTGTTTAGTATTATATTAAGTAGGCTGGCAGCTAGTTGCATAGCAAAGGGCGCTGACCCTATAGCCATCATCCTTCTAGTGACAGTCCAGTTAATCTTAAAGTTTTTCCTGCGTAATCGTAAAACACTATTGCCAGTAAAGAAGTATGAGACAACCCATATCATACTAGCAGCCTGAGATATTATGGTTGCAATAGCTGCACCCTTTATCCCCATATTAAATATGAAAATAAAGATGGGGTCTAGTATGGTATTCATAACAGCACCTATGATCATACTTAGCATGGCTATCTTTGGATTGCCCTCCGCCCTGATATAATGGTTTAGGCCAAAACCAACATACTGAAAGGTCGCCCCATAGAGGATTATACGCAGGTAATCCTTGGCATAGGGAACTACTTCACCCCTAGCTCCAAATAGGTGAAGAAGAGGGTCTATATATATAAGGCCAAAGACAGTTATTAAGATACCTGTGCCTACCAAAATCAAAAGACCATTGCCTAGTACTGTCTCTGCATCCTTGTGGTTCTGCTGGCCTAACCTAATAGAGATTAGAGAGGCACCTCCAAGGCCGAACAACATGCCAAAGGCCATAATTATATTAAACATAGGCATACTTGCTGTTATCCCCGCTATGGCAAGGGACCCTACCCCATGGCCTACAAATATCCTGTCCACTACATTGTAGAGGGAGTTTACCACCATGCCTACAATGGCAGGTATAGAAAATTTTATTAAAAGCTTTAATATATCAGCTTGAGCAAGCTCTCTGTTTCTATCCAACTATAAATATCCTCCTAAAAATTTATCTTATATATTTTAATAAACTCATATTAGCTTTACTAGTGATACCTTTATCCCATCTATAACCTTTATAGTGTGGTGGCCCTTATCATACTCAAATAGGCAATCTCCCACTGTTACAGGTCCAGAGTCCTCGCTACCTAGGGCAAAAAATATGTCATCTGCCATAGTTTTAGTTAGCTCTGTTTTTTCCTCTTGACCAATTTCAAGCCAGGCCTCTGAGTCCATATCAAAAAATTCATTGGCTCCTGTAATCTGGCTTATGAGCTTGGCCAGCTCATCGATAATTATCTCATAATCCCTTGCGAATTTTACACCCATCTATATAACCTCCCTTAGCTGGCTGTAAAAGTAGACCTTAAGCTTCTAACCTGGTCCCTACCCTAAAGACAGCTAATAATAAAATTATCTCCTAAGCCATTACAGGTGGGGGTATCTCAACAAAGTCCACACCTGCTACCTGCTTTAGCTTTTCACTTATCCTGTTTACAGCCCACTTGTCACTAAAGAGGACAACCTGACGGCCATAGATATCCTCTACCAGCATAGCCCTGTCGGTAAAGGATAGGTTTTCACCCTTTATCCCTCCATTTAAGACCCAGTTAGCCACAGTATAGGGTAGCATATCAACCTTTATATCTACCCCATATTCATTCTCTAACCTATAGGATAGGACATCAAACTGTAATACTCCAACTACTCCAATAACCAGGGTCTCAACACCGATATCAGGCTCTTTAAAAATCTGAATAGCACCCTCTTCGGCTATTTGGTAGACCCCCTTCATAAATTGCTTTCGCTTCATAGCATCTATAAACCGGACCCTTGCAAAATGTTCAGCCGGGAAAATGGGAATACCCTCAAACTGTACATTTAGGTCCTTGTCACACAGGGTATCACCTATAAGAAAGATACCCGGGTCAAATAGGCCGATAATATCTCCAGGATAGGCCTGCTCAACCATAACCCTGTCCTGGGCAACAAACTGCTGGGACTGGGCTAGACGGACATTTTTTTGGCTGCGTACATGCTTTACCTCCATGCCCTTTTCAAACTTGCCAGAGCATATCCTGATAAAGGCTATCCTGTCCCTGTGGGCTGGGTTCATATTGGCCTGGATCTTGAACACAAAACCTGTAAAGTGGGGACTATCTGCCTTTACTGGTCCCTCAGTGGACATCCTGTCAGCAGGAGGCGGAGCCATTTGCAGAAAGCTCTCTAGAAAGGTCTTCACCCCAAAGTTATTCATAGCAGAACCAAAAAACAAGGGGGACAGCTCGCCCCTGGCTACCCTGTCCATATCAAAGTCATCCCCTGCTATGTCTAAAAGTTCAATCTCATCGATTAACCTTTTGTGCAGGTGTTCATCTAATAGGTCCTTAAAGGCAGGGTCGTCTAGGCTGCCTGTTTTAGAGCTAACTATGGTCTTGCCATGGTCCTTGCTTGTATAAAGCTCAATATTTTTGGACCTTCTATTGTATACACCCTTAAAGTTGCCCTCAATCCCGATGGGCCAATTCATAGGATAAGAGGCTATGCCTAGGACTTGCTCTATTTCCTCCATAAGCTCAAAGGGGTCTCTTGATTGACGGTCCATCTTATTTATAAAAGTAAAAATAGGTATGCCTCTTAGCTTACATACCTGAAATAGCTTTATGGTCTGGGCCTCAACACCCTTGCCACCATCTATTAGCATGACTGCACAGTCAGCGGCTGTTAAGGTACGGTAGGTGTCCTCACTAAAGTCCTGGTGGCCAGGTGTATCTAGTATATTTATCCTATATCCATCATAGTCAAATTGCATTACACTTGAGGTAACTGATATACCCCTTTGTTTTTCTATCTCCATCCAGTCGGATACGGCATGTTTTTTGGCCTTGCGGGCCTTTACGCTCCCTGCTGTCCTGATAGCACCACCATATAGGAGTAGCTTCTCGGTTAATGTGGTTTTCCCTGCATCAGGATGAGAGATTATAGCAAAGGTCTTTCTCCTTGCTGTTTCTTCTTTGATTGTTTTTTCAATGGCCAATATATAACTTCCCCTTAAAATAAAGTAAAAGATTAAACAGATATCATTTTATCCTATTAGTAGGATAGCCGTCAACAAATTAAGGGCAAGAAAAAGGCACAACCGTTATTAAGGTCGGTTATGCCACTCAGGAGTGAAATACACCTGCTAAAGCTGCCAGATACCGGCATTATATATAAATAAGGAGGAAACTAACTAGTCAATCCTGGTCATTGTACAGATTCCCATGGCCTTTGGCCCTAGGTGGGATCCAATAACTGGACCTATCTCATCGAGTCCTATACTTATATCAGGAAACCTTTTTTCAAGCCTTTCCTTGACCTGTAAGGCCTCTTTGTCATTTAGTATATGACAGATAGTTATATCTGTTACATCCTCGGCTATATCTTCTACCATTTTTTCTAGGGCCTTGCCCTTGCCCCGGACCTTGGCAACTGGGACAAGCCGCCCATCTACTAGGGCTATAATGGGCTTTACATTTAGGATAAACCCTAATAGGGCCTGGGCTCCTGTTAGCCTACCCCCTCTTTTAAGGTATTCTAGGCTGTCAACTGTTAGGCTAACTGATACCTTTTCCTTTTGCCTTTCTAGGTAACTTACAATCTCCTGCCTCGTCTTGCCCTTTGACACCATATCTACTGCCAGCTTGGTCAATAGTTTTAGGTTGGCAACTGAGCTCCTAGAGTCAATAACAGAAATCTTTTTAGGATTGGTTAGCCTAGCTGCAGCGCTAGCACTGTTGTAGGTCCCGCTAAGGTCAGATGAGATAACAAGGCATATGACCTCCATCCCCTGGTCAAGGGCGGATTCAAATACCCTTTCAAAGGCCTCTATTGATGGCTGGGATGTAGATGGAAAGCTGTCAGAGCTCTCAAGCTTTTTGTAAAAAGCCTCAAATTCACCGGGAAAACCTTCACTGTCAACCTGACCATCAAAATGAACGGATAGGGGGACAACCTTTATATCTAAAGCATTTGCTTCTTCTTTTGTAAAGTATGCTGTACTGTCTGTTACAATCTGAACTTTTGCCACTTTCATCCCTCCAGTAATGGGGTTTTATTGTGTCATTATAATACCAGGTACTAATAGTAGTTGTCAATACCAAATATAAAAAAGAGGATGTTATTAGCTTGCCTTTTTATAAGCAAAATAAACATCCTCAAAAAGTTTTTATTTCTTTTACCTTGCCCTCCTTTTATTGGAGAGCAATAATTGATTAGATAATCCTAGCCTAGTCTTGTTACCCCAATACCTGTTAAGTGGTCATTTATATCAAATTCCTCTAAGGAGTCATCCTCTAGGTNNTCATAGCCTCATCTGCCTTTAGGCTAATCCTTATATTGTCCATCATCTCAAAGTCATTGGCCTTGCGTAGCTGCTGTACCTTGGAGATTAGCTCTCTAGCTAAGCCTTCCTCTATTAGTTCCTGGCTAAGACTGGTGTCTAGTATAACAAATAGGTTGTTTTCTGTTTCCACATCATAGCCCTCTTTGGCGGAAATAGTTATTAGTATATTGTCCCTATTTATCTCAAAGTCTTCTCCATCGAGGTCTATCTTGATGGTCTCGCCCTGTTCTAGCCTTGGAGCATACTCTGCTGGGTCAAGGTCATTTAAGGCCTTGGAAAATACCCTAAGCTTTGGCCCTAATACTGGTCCTAGGACCTTGAAGTTTGGCTTTAGGCTAAAGTTCATATACTGGCTCAGGTTCTTTTCAAAGACTACTTCCTTTACATTTAGCTCATCCTTCATAAGGGGTACTAGATGGGTCAGGCTCTCTTCATACTTGCCATCTATATATATCCTCTGCAGGGGTTGGCGTACCTTTATCCTAGCAGACTCCCGCGCCGACCTGCCTAGGGTCACTAGGTCTCTTACCCTGTCCATGACCTCCTCTAGCTCTTTGTCTATTAGCTCAGGATTGGCAGTAGGATAGTCACTTAGGTGGACTGATAGCTCACCTGTAAGGTTTTTATAAAGTTCTTCTGACAAGAAGGGAGCAAAAGGAGCAACCATCTTGCAGATATCTACTAGGACCTCAAAGGTTGTGCTATAGACTGCCTTTTTATCATCGGTTAGGTCGGTCTCCCAGAAACGTCTCCTAGACCTGCGGATATACCAGTTAGATAGGTCCTCATTGATAAAGTCCTGGATCCTTCGGATAGCCCTTGTCAGGTCATACTGGTCCATATCAAGCTCAACCTTTTCCTTTAAGCTATTTAGCTTGGATAGTATCCATAGGTCAAGCTCTGCCCTCTGTTCAAAGGGCATAAAGTAACTCCTAGGGTCTACCTGGTCAGTATTGGCATATAGGGTGAAAAAGTTATATACATTTTTCAAGGTGCCAAAGAACTTGCTCTGAACCTCCTTTAAGCCCTCTATATCAAAGCGGGTGGGTGTCCATGGTGGTGAAACATAAAGCAGGTACCAGCGGAGGGCATCGGCCCCGTATTTATCAAATAGGTCAAAGGGGTCTACAGTATTGCCCCTGGACTTGGACATTTTCTGTCCCTCTTTGTCAAGGATCAAATCGTTTACAAGAACATTTTTATAGGGTGACCTACCAGTTACAAAGGTTGAAATAGCCATCAGTGAATAGAACCATCCTCTGGTCTGGTCTATTCCCTCGCAGATAAAGTCCGCAGGGAAGAGGTCCTCAAAGTTTTCCTTGTTTTCAAAGGGATAGTGGTGCTGGGCAAAGGGCATTGAGCCTGAGTCAAACCAGCAGTCTATAACATCTGGTACCCTAGTCATTAGGCCACCACACTTTTCACATTTAAAGTGAACATCATCCACATAGGGCCTGTGTAGCTCAATAGTCTCATCAATATCCTCTATAGCCCTATCAACCAGCTCTTTTCTCGAACCAACACTTTCTAAGTGTCCGCATTCGCATCTCCAGATATTTAGGGGGGTGCCCCAGTATCTAGACCTAGATATAGCCCAATCATTTAAGTTTTCAAGCCAGTTTCCAAAACGCTTTTCACCTACAAAATCCGGGTACCAGTTAACAGAGTTATTGTTTTCGATAAGTTTGTCCTTTAACCTGGTCATCTCTATATACCAGCTAGGCTTTGCGTAGTATAAAAGGGGTGTAGAGCATCTCCAGCAATGGGGATAGTTATGCTCCATCCTCTGCCTTCTAAATAGTTTGCCTTGCTCGTAGAGCCATTCTATGATTTCAGGGTCGGCATCCATAACAAACTTGCCCTTCCAGGGAGTATCTATAAATTTACCTGTCTCATCTACAGGCTGGATTACCGGTAAATCATAGGCTAGGCCAGTATTGTAGTCATCTTCACCAAAGGCTGGTGCTGTGTGAACTATACCTGTACCATCCTCAGTTGTAACATAGTCAGCCACTGTCACAAAAAAGGCCTTTTTGTCAGCCTTTATAAAAGGCATAAGCTGCTCATATTCAATATACTCAAGGTCACTACCCTTGTACTGATCTATGACCTCATAGTCTCCCTCAAGGACTTGGGAAGCCAGGTTCTTTTCTAGATAGTAGACCTGGTCATTGTATCTAACCTTTAGATAAGTCTCCTCTGGGTGAACAGTTAGGGCTACGTTAGAAGCAAGAGTCCAGGGAGTAGTAGTCCATACTAGGAAGTATTCGTCCTTGTCCTTTAGCTTGAACTTTACATATACAGTTGCAGTCTTTACCTGCTTGTAGCCCTGGGCAACCTCATGGCTGGCAAGGCCTGTTCCGCAGCGGGAGCAGTAGGGTAGGATCTTGTGGCCTTCGTATATATAGCCTTCCTTGTTAAACTTGTCAAGTATCCACCAAACGGTTTCAATATAGTCATTAGCCAGGGTGATATAGGGATTATCCATATCTATCTCAAAGCCCATCCGCTTGGTCATATCCCTCCACTGTCTTTCGTATTTAAAGACAGACTCGCGGCACTTTATGTTAAATTTCTCGATACCGTATTCCTCAATGTCCTGCTTGCTTTCGAGCTTTAGCTCCTTTTCAACCTCAATCTCCACAGGCAAACCATGGGTATCCCAGCCGGCCTTTCTCTCGACCCGGTAGCCCTTCATGGTCTTGTAGCGGCAAACAGTGTCCTTTAAGGTCCTGGAAATAACATGGTGGATCCCAGGCTGACCATTGGCAGTAGGGGGCCCCTCATAGAATATAAAGGCCTCATTGTCCCTCCTGTTTTCTATACTCTTTTTTAAGATATCTATCTCTTCCCAAAACTTTGATATCTTTTTTTCAGTTTCGCTTACTGGTACGTCCGATAAGCCTTTAAATTTTTCCATTCTATACATCCCTTCCAGCTAGATTATTGGATCTTTAGCTACATGCTATAGACAAGTCAAATCCTAGACTAGTCTGCCTAAAATGAACCTGTAGCTTTATTGCTTCTTATTATAAAATAAAATCCCTTGGCCAAATGCCAAGGGACGAAATAATCGCGGTACCACCCAAATTATAGGACAAGGCAGAGAAAAACAAGCCTAGCCTATCACTCATAAAGTATAACGCATCCTAGCGGGATCTCCTACTATTAACTTCAAAGACCCGGCTCCAAGGTGATCTTCGTATCCGAGAATCATCACGGCCTCCCACCAATGGCCATGTCTCTTGAAATCATACTCGGTACTACTGTCCTTTTCAAAGCCTTTAATTATTCTATTTAGAAATATATGATACTAAATTGCAAGTTTTTTGTCAAGCAAGCAATGAACATGGGGCCACTTAAGTCACCCCTAGCAACTTGCCCTTTACCATCACGCCATTTATCAACTCTCGCCCTTTATCATCTCGCCTTGTACCATCTCCCCTTTACCATCTCCCCCTTTACCATCTCGCCTTTTGCCATAGCTCTTCTACTGTGTCTAAACTATTAAGGGACCTAATTTCCTCGATTTGCTTGTTAAAAGGGGCCAGTTGACATAGAATATATTTAATTACTAAAATATTGTACAAGGCAGCTTTAAATAAGCTGACTTGCAACTAGGGCAGTTATTTGTCCAACCAGTAAAGGAGACTGTGATTATATGAAATGGCTATACAAGCTTGAGTTTAAATATAGGCGATATGCGATTGCAGATTTAATGAAATATATTGTTATCCTTAATGCAACAGTTTTTTTCATCAATTACTTGATACCAAACACCAATCTGTTTCAAAAGCTAATGCTATATCCAGATAGGGTTTTAAAGGGTGAGGTATGGCGGCTTATAAGCTTTTTATTTGTTCCTGATCAGTTGTCCCCTATATGGATACTCTTTTCCCTCTATTTTTACTATATAGTTGGGTCTAACCTAGAAAACCAATGGGGTAGCTTTAGGTTTAACATATACTATCTAATAGGGGTATTGGCAACCATAGCAGCTGCCTTTATTGCCTATGCCATAAGCCCTGTGGTAGCAGGCGTAAAACTCTACATTCCCATTACTACCATGCATCTAAACCTATCTCTCTTTTTGGCCTTTGCCCACCTATATCCCAATTTTGAGATCTTGATTTTCTTCCTTATACCTGTAAAGGTCAAATACCTAGCCTGGTTCAACTGGGCCCTGATTGTCTTTTCCTTGATATTTAACCCAGTGACCTTAAAGCTAGCTGCCCTAGCCTCTGTCCTTAACTATTTTATATTCTTTGGCAAGGACATAATCACAATGATAAAGACAAAAAAATTGGTCTACAAAAACCGCAAGCGTTTTAAGCAGGCCTACAGAAAATAGGTCAGCCAAATAAGAGGAGGCTAATTGCCATAACAGCCATACCTGAGACCAGCCCATATATGGACAGGTGGTGCTCCCCATACTCTCTCGCAGTTGGAAGTAGCTGGTCAAAGGATATATAAACCATAATTCCGGCAACTGCTGCAAATACTATGCCAAACATAAGGTCTGACAAGAAGGGTGAAAGGATCAAATACCCAATCAAGGCTCCTGCAGGCTCTGAAAGGCCTGACAAAAAGGAATACAAAAAGGCCTTGCGCCGGCTATTGGTAGCATAATAGACAGGCAGGGAGACAGCAATTCCCTCGGGGATATTGTGGATTGCAATGGCTATTGTAATGCTGATACCTAGGCTAGGATCTCTCAGTGTAGAGATAAAGGTGGCAAAGCCCTCAGGAAAGTTGTGAATGGAGACTGCAAGGGCAGTTAAAATACCAACCCTCATTAGACTGTTTTTATCCATCCACTTTGGTGGCTTATCTCCCCTAATATCCTCAACCCTTCTAGCCTCATGAGGGTTTTCATAGTCTGGTACCAGCTTGTCAATAAGGGCTATAAAAAGCATGCCAGCGAAAAAGGCTGCTATGGATACCAGCATACCAGGCCTTGTACCCATCTCTACCTTTAGGATATCCTGGGCATCCGCTAATAGCTCCATAAATGATATATAAACCATTACACCTGCTGAAAAGCCAAGTGCGACTGATAAAAACTTTGTATTAGTCCTTTTTGTAAAAAAGGCAATTGCTCCCCCGATACCTGTTGATAGTCCCGCTAGGAGAGTTAGACCAATAGCTAATAAGACATTTTCACCCATACCATTACCCCCTTGTAAGTATAGACTGGATTAGAAATCCTATTTAAGTAGTTTTCTTTTATAATTTGAACTTTGAAATACTACAGATGACCCATCTAATTTTTAAACCTTTTCTACTACTTGCAAACAGTTAGTTCACGGCCTTTTACTTTTCCTTGTAGACCTTTTGAATTATGCCCCCACCTAGACAAACATCTCCCTGATAGAATACAACAAACTGACCTGGGGTTACTGCCCTTTGAGGCTGATCAAACACTACCCGGCACTTATCCCCTTCAATATCGGTCACATANNCTCCTTTGGTGGCTGGCCAGAAATCCAGTTAATATCTGTAGCATAGAGGGCATTTGAGTAAAGGGCAGGATGCTTGTCCCCCTGGGCAACGTAGAGGATGTTTTTATCTAGGTCCTTGTCTACCACAAACCAGGGCTCACCGGTCCCGTGGCCTCCACCTATACCTAGTCCCTTTCTCTGGCCTAGAGTGTAATACATTAGACCATCATGTTTACCCACAACATGGCTAGGATCATCAAAGGACCTCATTTGTCCAGGCCTGGCTGGCAGGTAGTTACTTAAAAACTCCTTAAAGTTTCTCTCGCCTATAAAACATATACCGGTGCTATCCTTTCTATATGCTGTTTCTAGCTTGTTTTTGGCTGCTATTTCCCGGACCTGCTTTTTTTCAAGATGTCCTATGGGAAACATAGCCTTTGCTAGCTGGTGCTGACCTAGCTGGCATAGGAAATATGACTGGTCCTTGCCCCTGTCCACTCCCTTTAGCAGGCGGTACTGGCCATCGACCTCATCTATCATTGCATAGTGGCCTGTTGCTAGATAATCTGCCCCTATCTGCATAGCATAGTCTAGAAATAGTTTAAACTTTATCTCCTTGTTACACAGGACATCAGGGTTTGGAGTCCGACCATTTTTATATTCCTCTAGGAAATAGGTAAATACCCTATCCCAATATTCCTTTTCAAAGTTTACAGAATAGTAGGGTATGTCAATCTGGTTGCATACCTTTACCGCTTCCTCATAGTCTAAGGTAGCTGTACAGATACCATCCTCATCATCCTCATGCCAGTTCTTCATAAAAACACCTATTACATCATAGCCCTGCTCCTTTAAGAGGAGGGCGGCAACAGAGGAGTCTACTCCCCCGGACATCCCTACAACAACTCTTGTATTTTTAGGGTCCTTCTTCACTTTTCTCAACCCCTTTATATTGGTTAATAATCATTAGTTTATTAGTATATATAAGTTGGCTTTATCCTTAGCCCCTATCTAGGCCTATATATGGAGGCAAGCTAACATATAATAATCAAAGTCCACTTTTAAGTATACCCATTATAACTTGATTTTCATTAACTAACAAGAAAGGTCATTTATTTGCTAATAATTTATGCTTGACCTGTCTTAAAGATGTTTATATTATAAGGGCTATAATTGATAATAATTATCATTTATTATTTTCTAATTATATGGTATACTAACAAAAGGCTTGCTGGCACGATATTAAATTTAAGGAGGAATAAGCAAATTGGCAAGGAAAACAGGCCCAAGATTTAAGGTTGCCCGCCACCTAGGAGAAAACGTCTATGGCCATCCTAAGGCCCTAAAAAGAGGGGTCAAGCAACACAGAAAGCTATCAGAGTATGGCTTGCAGCTACTGGAAAAGCAAAAGCTTAAGGCCTACTATGGGATACTGGAAAAGCAAATGAAGCGATATGTTGAACGTGCATTTAAGGCAAAGGGCAACGCAGGAGACATCCTAGTTAGCCTACTTGAATGTCGGCTAGATAATATTGTATACAGGTTAGGCTTTGGATCAACCCTAAGGCAGGCCAGGCAGATGGTTGTTCACGGACATATACAGGTAAACGGTGCAAAGGTAGACAAACCATCATTTCAGGTAAAGCCTGGTGATAGTATCTCCCTAAAGGAAAAGTCACGAAGCATTGAGATGTTCAAGGAAAATTTCGAGTCCTTTGGCTTGGCTGTTGATTACCTAGAAAAGGATATTGAAAGCTTTACAGGTAGGCTACTAAGGCTTCCTATGCGAGATGAGATACCAATTAATGTCAAGGATTCACTAGTTATAGAATTTTACTCAAGAAGATAAGCTATAGGAAAAACATAGCCTATAGATAAATTATAGAGGCGTTTTACAGCAAAACACCTGCTATCTAGCAGGTGTTTTTATGTTATAATAGAAAAATAAAAGTCGGCTAGGGCTAGGAGTAAGCCAATTGAAAAATAAAATTTTGGGTCTACTTAACAATAAAATACTTATCCTTATGGTCTGGATAGGCATCATCACTATTTTTTTTGCATATAATTATTTTGACATCCAACTAATGGATTACGTTGGTGTATGTAGCTTTAAGTCTATCACTGGCCTATTATGCCCAGGCTGTGGTGGTACAAGAGCAGTGCACTTCCTGCTAAAGGGTAATATAGTAAAGTCACTAGCTCACCATATTTTGCCCCTGCTACTTTTCCTATACCTGGTCCTCTTATTAGTAGAGCATAGCATACACCTGTTTATAGGTCTTAGGACTAGGATATTTATACCTAAAAGGTGGATGCTAGGGGCCCTGGCTGCTATAGTTCTTGTATATGCAGCAGTACGCAATATTTTTGTATAAATTTTTGGTATATCTGTCTATATTGTGTTGTTCGACATGTTTTATTATGGTATATTGTTGAAAAATAGTATTATTTAATAACTTTGAGGGGGCTAATCATGGATAATAACAATTTTGACGGTGGAGTGGACAATAACTATCAAAGTCCCGAATTA
>MTKW01008922.1_pt1 | contig 18673 bp, 18 predicted proteins | sample 1042761 | NCBI WGS metagenome assembly MTKW01 (sample SAMN06205366, study PRJNA360243) | anaerobic digester metagenome | biome: Wastewater treatment plant; feature: Anaerobic digester sludge; material: sludge; isolation source: anaerobic digester fed with sludge from wastewater treatment plant ... | reverse complement strand
GAGACGGTTGCTTTGCTTACAAGGAACGAAGCGAGGAAGTAAGCGATATGAAGGAACAATAATTAATTTTCTAGATAAAGCATAGGTCAACAACATAATCAAATAAAGGTATTAAGATAAAACCAGTTGAGATCAAATGATTGACCTAACTGGTTTTTGGCTTTTGTTTTCAGATAATAAATAAAGGTATTTTTATAAATAGAATTTTGTAGTAGAATTGTTTACTGGAGAATCAATGATAAGGTTCTACGTCTAATGCTAGAAATAATTATATAGGTAAGGCTGTATTTCTTTATAGTAGGGGGAAAATATATTGAGTTATGTGAAAATAATGATAACTTTAATAAACTAATAATTAATTTATTAAAATATTAGTTTATTTGTTAAATTTTTGTTTAACCTCTTCCCTTATAAAACTTTATATGTTATTATATATATAAAGATTGTTAGAAAAATAACATAAGAGGAGAGAGATAATTAAATGGCAAAATTAGCTATCGTCACAGGTGGATCAAGAGGATTAGGTAGAGCAATGGTTTTACGACTAGGTAAAATGGGTTATAATGTTGTAATGAATTATGTTAGTGATTCTAGTGGAAAAGAATGTGAAAAGAATTTAGAAGAACTAAGAAAAATGAGTGTTGATGGTATTTATATTCAAGCAGATGCTTCTACCTATGAAGGTTGTGAAAAAGTTGTTAATGCAGCTGTTGAAAAATTTGGAGATAAAATTGATGTCCTAATAAATAATGCGGGCGTATCTAATAATGCGAAATTTCATACCCAAAACCATGAAGATTATGAATGGCTTATTAGAGTAAATCTATTATCTGTCATGCATATGACTCGTCTAGTATTACCTTACATGGTAGAAGCTAAAGAAGGAAATATCATTAATATCTCATCTATTGGTGGTTTGATGGGTGTTATTAACCAGGCTGACTATTGTGCAACAAAATCAGGAATTATTGGATTTACACGTGCATTAGCCCTAGAATATGCAGACAGAAATATTCGTGTAAATGCTATTTGCCCAGGAATGATTGATACAGATATTTTAAAGGGCGTAAATCAAGATGAATTAAAAGCACTGGCAGCTACCATCCCCTTAGGAAAAATAGGAGATCCAGAATGCATTGCCGGATCAATGCAATATTTAATTGAAAATGACTATACAACAGGAACCTATCTAACTCCTAACGGCGGAATTCATATGCCTTAATTTTATCTATAACATAAACTCCAAGGATTATCTAAAATATGTCTTGGAGTTTTTTTATTTAGATGGAAAAATATACTCTTACATGATAGGATGTAATTAGTTTATTGTCCAACTTAATCATTTAAAAAGAAAGAATATGAGTATTTTGTAGTTAAGTTATTTTTTCAGTAAAAACTTCCATCAGTAATTATAACTTATCAGCGTTAGATGTGGGAAAGATCTTATTTCCCAGTGTTGACTATCCATATAATGCTTAACTATATTAATAGTATTAAATATTAATTAATAAAAAGAATTTAAATAAAATTTATTTTATTGTGGAGTTAATTTATATAAAAAAATTATTATTGATAAAAAATAGCTGTTTTGGAGCAGATGTATAAGGGGTGTTCATTTATGAAAAAAAATAAATTTATACTGTTATTGCTTGGTATCATATTTATATGGTTTATCTTTCCCTTAAAAGCAAATGCAGATATTGGTCCCAAACCATCAATAATTATCAATTTTAATGGATTAGAAGGGGAAACATACTATGTAACACTTCTTTCTAGTACAAAGACTACAGGCCCATATTCTGCTCTTAATGATAATAATAAGTCATATGCTCATTATCAAGAAGGTGATGACGACTATGAAATATTCCAAGCATTTGCAAAATATCAAGATAGTGACTCATACTATTTTCTTCAATACCTCCAAAACTCTAGTGAAACTCAAACATTTAGTTGGACCTACTATCCACCTGCAGAGTTTAAAATACTAATATATTTTCCCGAAACATATAGCTTTATAAAAAGCGATTCTATATACAAGCGATATGCATTTGATAGCTATTTTACAGCAGAGGTATCTGGAACAAGTATTACAGCAAAAACATCCTATGACTATTCTAATGAACTAATATCATTAGTAGTTCGCATCTTACTCACCATATTAATCGAAGTAGCAATAGGATTTTTATTCGGATTTAGAGAAAGACCACTTATTAAATTTATCATCATAGTAAATGCTGTGACACAAATAGCATTAAATGTGGCACTTAATATTATTAATTATAAATCTGGAGCAATGGCATTTGTCATATTCTATATTCTATTTGAAATTATTATATTCATTATAGAGTCAACCCTTTATAATAGGTATTTTAAAAAGAATAGTAAAAAAGAGTTTTCGAAATATAAGCCTACTGTCTACGCATTAATAGCTAATTCTGTTTCATTTGCCCTGGGGTTAGGCCTTGCTTATTGGATCCCCGGAATCTTTTAAAAAATTGGTTTAAAGAAGCTGTTAAGATTCTTGGAAAAAATGGTGTAATAGAAGATATTTAAGTGAAACAAGAATTCTTTATGGGATATTTTATTTAGAATTTGAATAACCACACCTGCCAAGATAAATCCACTATAATAGTAAAGGTGGATAAAAACCCAAGTCATTACTTTGCTGACTTAGGCTTTGGTAAAGAAAGTATACATAGAAATTAATAATCTAATCCATCAAATTACTATAGGAGTAATCTCTCCTATAGTAATTTGATTTTTTATTTAGTAGCAGCCGTTCAAAACAACCAAGAATTTTCTATGAGCGAGCAGCTTATTTAGCTAATTAAATTTGGCTGGTGATTTAGTAGTTTTATCAGCGTATGGGTCAAATACATTTTTTAATAGTGATGTTCTTCTGCTTCCCATTTTGTCTTGTGTATGGTGCCATGAGGATGCTCAGGGGGGGCATAAATTGAATATATCTTCAAAGAAACATTCCCAATATTGATTAAATTATGCCATTTGCCAGCAGGTATAAAAATTACATAGCCATCATAAACTTTTTTTTGATAATCTAGTTTATTTTTACTATCCCCCATCTGAACCAGTCCTGCGCCCTGTTCAATTCTTATAAATTGATCTAGATCAGTGTGCTTTTCTAATCCTACATCCTCCCCTACCTTTATATCCATTAGGGTAAGTTGTAAATACTCCCCAGTCCAGAGAGCCATTCTAAAATAATTATTTCTTTTTGTAGCCTTTTCAATATTGATTACAAAGGGATCTGGTCCATAATCTTTAAGTTTAGGAAGTCTACAACCTGGGCAGCAATATGGATGTAGATAATGATAATAGGGACACATCATATTATATTCATACACAGCCTTCTCTCCTTTATATATTACTATAATATTATATGCAAAAAATATATTATGTGTTTTTAGGTTTATATAAATGGTTATAATAAATATATTGAAAATGTGAAGACTAATATAGTAATGCCAATATAAGTGTTGAAAGGTGATATCAATGACAATAGAAGAATCTATTATAGATATGGGCTGGAACTTTGATAATAGTTTTGCCTCCTTACCAAAAGTTTTTTATAGTAAAACCAAACCTACTCCTGTTCCTACTCCAAAACTGGTTATTCTTAATAAATCCCTGGCAAAAAACCTAGGTCTTGATATTGAAGGCTTAGAAAGTGCTGAAGGAGTGGAAATTCTTGTAGGTAATAAAATCATAAAGGGTGCCCTGCCATTAGCCCAGGCTTATGCTGGTCATCAATTTGGTCACTTTACCATGTTAGGTGATGGTCGGGCTATTTTACTAGGTGAACATATTACTCCTAAAGGTGATCGGCTGGATATTCAATTAAAAGGTGCAGGTAAAACTCCCTATTCTCGAAGTGGTGATGGAAGGGCTGCTTTAGGTCCTATGCTAAGGGAATACATTATAAGCGAGGCAATGAATGGGTTAAAAATTCCAACTACCCGTAGCCTTGCTGTATTACTTACCGGTAAAGAGGTGTGGCGGGAAACTAAATTACCTGGTGCTATACTTGTTAGAGTAGCAACCAGTCACTTAAGGGTAGGAACCTTTGAATATATTTCAAATTGGGGTTCTGAAGAAGATCTTAAAATTCTTGCTGATTATACTATTAAAAGACATTTTCCAAATATAAATCTTGCTAATAACCCCTATCTTGAACTTCTAAATGCAGTTATTAAAAGTCAAGCTCAATTAATTGCAAAATGGCAATTAGTAGGGTTTATTCACGGGGTGATGAATACAGACAATATGGCCATAAGTGGTGAAACCATTGATTATGGTCCCTGTGCCTTTATGGATACATATGATCCAAAAACAGTTTTTAGCTCAATAGATTTATCTGGGAGATATTCTTATAAAAACCAACCAGCAATAGGCAAATGGAATCTTATGAGATTTGCCCATACTTTAATACCGTTAATAGATAAAAATCAAGACCGGTCTATAGGTATTATTCAGGATGCTATTTCAAATTTTACAGATATATTTCAATCCTATTGGCTAGATGGAATGAGAGCAAAACTTGGTATTTTTAATAAAGAAAAGAAAGATGAATCTATTGTGAAAAGGCTGCTGGAGCTTATGGAAAAAAATAGAGCAGACTTTACTATTACTTTTAGAGATTTATCACAGAATAAGGTTTCATCTCACGAAAATGATCTATATAGTACTAGAGAATTTATTCAATGGTATAAAAGTTGGCAGGAAAGGCTAGCAAGACAAAGTGAAACTACAGAATCATCTCTCCAATTAATGAAAAATAACAATCCTTCCATTATTCCAAGAAATCACAGAGTAGAGGAAGCCCTGGATGCAGCAGTAGATAATGGTGATTTCTATGTGATGAATGACCTATTGAATGCCTTAGCAAATCCTTATGAGTACTCTAATTATCAGGAAAAGTATTCTAATCCTCCCCCTTGTACCGATAAACCTTATATGACTTTTTGTGGCACTTAGTAAGCTAAAGGATAGTGGAATTATTTCATTATCCTTTTTCAGTTGTCAAAATATTGATAAAAGTATAAAATATACAGGACATTATAAATTAATAAATTTAAAGGAGGTTTATCTTATGGGCGGGGCAAGCAGCCAGATATTATTGGCAATGATAATATACATAGGAGTTGTAATAGGAATTGGACTATATTATGCCAGAAGTGCTAGTGAAAGTAGTGAAAATTTTCTTATAGGAGGTAGATCTTTCGGCCCTTGGTTTACAGCTTTGGGAGCAGAGGCTTCTGACATGAGTGGATGGTTATTAATGGGCCTGCCGGGTGTTGCATATTGGGTTGGGTTAAGTGATGCAGCATGGACTGCCCTAGGTCTAGGAATTGGAACTTACTTAAACTGGCTATTTGTAGCAAAGAGATTGCGAATTTATTCCCATGTTGCCGGTGATGCAATTACAATTCCGGACTTTTTTAGCAATAGGTATAAAGAAGATAAAAAGGTAATCTTAACTATTGCAGCCCTTTTTATTTTAGTTTTTTTTAGTGTATATGCTGCAAGCTGCTTTGTTACTATGGGTAAACTTTTTAGCACTATCTTTAACACCAATTATACCCATATGATGATAGCGGGAGCAATTTTCGTTATTTTTTATACTTTTATAGGTGGATGGTTAGCAGAAAGTGCATCAGATTTTATGCAGGGTACTATAATGATATTTGCTTTGGTTGTGGTTTTATTTGTAGGAATATCCACAGCGGGGGGTATTTCTTTAGTTGTAGAAAATGCTAAATCCATTCCTGGTTTTTTTGATTTCTTTGGGATAGCCAAACCCGTATTAGAGGGAGGAGTACAAAAACTAAGTGAAGGAGGGCAACCTTTATTTGGTGAAGCAGGTAGTTATGGATTTTTAACTATTATCTCTACCCTTTCCTGGGGACTAGGATACTTTGGCATGCCCCAAGTGCTGCTAAAATTTATGGCAATAAGAGATTTTAATGAATTAAAAATATCTAGAAGAATTGCTACTGTCTGGGTAATCATATCCTTAACGGCTGCTGTAACAATAGGTATACTGGGAAGAATACTTTTCCCAAATGCACTCCTTACACAGAGCCAAGCAGAAAGTATATTTATTCTAATGTCTAGAAGTTTCTTTGTCCCCTTATTTGCCGGAGTAATTATGGCAGGCATTTTAGCTGCTACTATTAGTTCAGCAGATTCTTATCTAATCATTGCTGCATCAGCTTTTTCAAAAAATATCTATCATGGGATAATGAAAAAAGATGCAAGCGATAAAAAAGTTTTACAAATGTCTAGAATCACCTTAGTGATTATTGCTTTAATAGCTATGATAATTGCCTTAGATGAAAATAGTGTTATCTTTACTGTGGTATCCTTTGCTTGGGCAGGTTTTGGTGCCACTTTTGGTCCGCTGATGCTATTCTCTCTATTCTGGAAGAGAACCACCAGAAATGCTGCTATCGCTGGTATGATAACTGGTGGAACCATGGTCTTTATATGGAAACTTCTTCTTAAGCCCCTGGGAGGAATATTTGGGATTTATGAATTATTCCCAGCATTTGTCCTCTCCTGCATTGTAATTATAATAGTATCTCTATCTTCTAAAGAGCCTACAAAAGATATACAGGATGAATTTGAACAGGTTAAATCCCTTGCTAATTCATAGACTAAAACAACCATAAAAAACTGACCTCTCATAGTTTGGATTTTTAAGTCTATCATATGAAGGTCAGTTCAACTTCCTTCAGGATTTTTACTCTATATAATATCAAAAAGTATAAGACCAATTGTATTAATACCTAAATTGGCAAATATGTGTACAAACCATGATGGATAAATATTATTCTTTTTCTGATTTAGCCAGTTAAATAAAAGTCCAGCAATAAAAAGGCTGATTATCAGTAAAAAATATAATATAGGAGAAAACCAGCTTTTCATAATTCCAAAATGATAAATTGAAAAGGCAGTTGCACTAAAAATATTAGCAAATATCCTAGAGGTAAACCTTTTTAATGTTAGATAGGCAAATCCTCTAAAGAAAAATTCCTCAAGTAATGAATTGAAAAAAGATATGTAGAATGCAACATAGATAAAATTATTCTTATTTACTCCAATATTATTTTCTAATGCACCAGTAATATTAGAAAAATCAAATAAAGGTTGTAAAAGAAGATACCCAAATACTATTAAAAAATACACTCCCACTCCCAATATCAAAGAACTCTTAATGGACCTTTTATCAATTTTGAAAAGGTCTTTTAATGTAATATCCTTTTTAATAATAATAAAACCTATTGGTAATAATAAAAAAGTGAACAATTTAATTATAGACTTGGTTCTATAATTGGGAGAAAGAACACTATCTACCCATCCCATAATTATACATCCAAAAATTACTATAGTTACTATAAAAAATGTATTTCTTCTATTGGACATAATATCTCCTTTGCTTAATAATGTTGTTTACAAATCCTTTGGTCTAAATTATAGCATATTCCTTATCAACGGCTTATTATAAAATATGTGTTTTATAATTCAATCGTATTTCTATAAATTACAATTATTCATTGAAATTTTAATATTATTGTGTAAAACTAATAGTAAAGAATATTAGATTGGAGGCATTTTTTTGAAAAAAAAGGATATTATTCTGGCTATATTGCTAGTAATTATATGGGGGGTTAATTTCACTGTTATTAAAATAGGTCTAGACGGATTTCCTTCAATGCTATTAGTTGCTTTTAGATATATACTTACAGCTTTCCCAGCCATATTTTTTATTAAGCCGCCTAAAATAGAATTAAAATTATTAATTATATATGGTCTTTCTGTAGGAGTTGGACAGTTTGCATGTCTCTTTTATGCAATGGAGATAGGATTACCTGCCAGCTTGTCTTCTATTCTTTTACAACTCCAAGCTTTTATATCCCCCATATTAGCATATATTATTCTTAAAGAAAAATTAAATAAAAAACAAATAACAGGATTTGTAATTGCAGCCTTAGGATTGTTTTTCATAGCTAAAGCCTCCTCTTCTACTAAGATTACCCAAATTCCTTTTTCTTCATTACTGTTAGTTGTTTTAGCTGCTACTTTTTGGGCCTATGGCAATATTTTGACAAAAATTGCTACCAATAAAGCCACTGCTAAAGGTGAAAAATTGGACATAATAAGTCTAGTGGTGTGGTCTGCATTAATACCACCCATTCCTATTATGGGTGTTGCATTACTTATAGATACTCCCCAAACTATATTAATGGCAGTTTCTAATTTAGATTTTGTCTCCATTTTCTCTGCTATGTTTTTAGCTTATGCGGCAAATTTATTTGGATATGGTGTATGGAGTAACCTTGTCTCAAAATATCCACTGGGAAAAGTTGCCCCACTAACTCTACTTGTCCCTATAACAGGTTTGATAACGGCTAGGATAGTTCTTTTTGAAGAGCTTTCTAAACTCCAATGGTTAGGCGCTTTTACAATTTTTTTGGGCCTTATTGTTAACAATGTAGATTTTAAAGAAATTAAGTCTCTTTTTATAAAACAATTTAATAAGCAAAATAAAGCTATATAAAAGCAGTACTTCCCTGCTAAATAAAAATATTATTGTAATAATTAAATTGTCATTGGACAAAATAATAAAAATATCTAAAGGAGAATGAATTATGATAAAGGATTCCAATGAGCAATTACGTAAAGAAATAGAAGAAATTCAAAATCTAATACTTCAAATAGACCAAAATGAAATAGATAATAAGGAAATTGTTCAAATGATTTCTAATAAATGTTCAAGCATTAAAATGAATTTACCTCCTTCAGACGACTTAAATGAGGATAGGGAAAAATTATACTCCATTGAAACCGAAATAAATAAACCATTGGATGAATTTACTAATCTTGTTTAATATGGAATATCTATTTGTAATAAATAAACTTTTTAATTTAATTATATTTTCCTTTTCTATATATAAATTTATATTAATTGAATTTGTTCTTGAATTTTTTCAATAATTTTTTTAAATTCTCTAGATTGTTCACTTGTTAAAGTAGGCATTTCTATATTGTTAACTCCATTTTTGCCAACCCTAACAGGTACCCCTATAGATACATTATCAAATCCTAAATCTCCCTCTAAAACTATAGAGCACTCTATTATTTTATTCTGATCTAATACTATTGATTCTATCATTTCAGTAAGGGTAACAGCAGATGTCCAACCACTGGTTCTGCCACAATCTAATGACTGCATTTTACCAAACCAGCTACCAAGTTCTACAATGACCCTTATCCTTTCATTGCTAGTAAGTTTTAAAGGCTTATTTCTCCATTTAATTTGATCTAGCAGGGGTATTTGTCCCATCCCATGTTCTCCTATACAAAATCCCTCTAGTTGGTCATAGGCCTTTCCTGTCACCTTAGAAACAGACCATTTTAGTCTTAAGGAATCATTAGATGAAAAACCTAGAAATCTGTTTCTATCACCCTTTAATTTTTCCCAGGCATAGTAATTAAATACATCAATAGGATTAGTGGCTACAATGACTATCCCTCCACTATAATAGGGTTTCATATTTTCTAAAACTGATTTCATTATTACTACATTATCCCTTAGGTATTCATCCCGGGTTTCCACCTTCCTTTCAGGTGCACCCACAGTGATAAGGATAATATCGCATCCCTTAATATCCTCATATTCCCCTTCTATTACCTTTGTCTTAGAATAAGGTAATAAGGCATGTTCCATATCCATTATATGATGCCGGAGTAGGTTTTTATTTCTTGATATCAATATTATTTCCTCTAAAATATTTAATTTTCCTGCTAAAAAAGCTGTTGTAGAACCTAATAGTCCACTTGCTCCAATAATAGCTAATTTCAAATTATTACCCCCTTATAATTTATTGAAATCTTATTTTATATTATATCATCTTAATACCCTGTTCTTATTATTTGAATAGCTAGTATATGCTATAATTAATGTAAATTAGATTAGGCTAGTCTAAAGGAGGGGAATTATCTATGAATTATCAAGAAGTCCTAGAAAATGCCAAAATAAAAATGGCACCCAATTGCAGGGTTTGTAAGGTTTGTAATGGTATTGTATGTAAGGGGGAAGTACCGGGAGTAGGTGGAAAAGGTAGCGGTAATGGCTTTACTATTTGTAATGAATTCCTTTCATCAATAAAACTTAAAATGGATACTATTTACCAAAATAAAGGACAGGACACCTCTATTTTACTCTTCGGAAAAACCTTTAAATACCCAATTTTTGCTGCCCCAATAGGAGGTATGAAGTTAAATTATAATGATGCTATCTCTGAAGAAGAATATAGTGAAGCTATTGTTTTTGGTACAATAGCTGCCGGTTGTGCAGGGTTTACTGGCGACGGCCCCATGGATGAGCTTTTTAATGATAGCCTTAGGGTGATTAAAAAGGCAAAAGGGCTTGGAATTCCTACCTTAAAACCCTGGGAAAATAAACAAGTCTTAAAAAAGATAGCATTATTAGAAGAGGCTAATGCCATTGCCTTTGCTATGGATATTGATTCTGCTGGATTGATTAATTTAGCCATTATGGGTAAACCTGTTAACCCAAAAAGCATAGAAGAATTAAAAGAAATAGTCCATTCAACAAAAATTCCCTTTATTATAAAAGGAATTATGACTAAGGAAGGGGCAGAAAAAGCATTGGAAACTGGGGCTTATGGGATTGTGGTATCCTCCCACGGTGGTAGAGTTCTTGATAATACCCCAGCAACCTGCTCAGTACTCCCTGAAATCAGAGAAGTTGTTCAAGATAAGATGAAAATATTTGTAGATGGTGGCATTCGCTCAGGGGGAGATGTCTTTAAGGCTATTGCTTTAGGAGCAGATGCAGTGTTAATTGGTAGACCCTATGCCATATCTGCCTTTGGTGGTGGGGCGGAAGGTGTTGAATTATATACTAATAAAATAGGTGAAGAATTAAAAGAAACAATGATAATGACTGGATGTAGTAGCTTAAAAGATATCACTAGAGATAAAATAATTATTTAATAGCAAAGGGATAATCCCCTTTGCTTTTTCTCTATACTATGCCTAATATTCTAGCAGTCTGGGCAACTATAAAACAGATTATTATACCTGTTATAGTAGGTACTATAAAGGAAATCCAAGTCCACTTCCAACTTTGGGTTTCTTTTCTTATTGTTAAAAGGGTGGTAGCACAGGGCCAATGATTCAATGTAAAAATCATAGTACAAACTGCTGTCATCCAGGTCCAACCATTATTTATAAATAGCTCTTTCATTTCATTTAAACTAGACAATTCTAGCATAGATCCCTTTGACATATAACTCATTATTAATATGGGTATAACTATTTCATTAGCAGGGAGGCCTAATATAAAAGCCATGAAAATATAGCCATCTAACCCTATCAACCTTGCAAAAGGATCAAAAAATCGGGCACAATGAACCAGTAGGCTAATACCTCCAAGATTGATATTTCCCATTATCCAAATAACTGCTCCAGCAGGGGCAGCTACTACTACTGCACGACCTAGTACGAATAGGGTACGATCAAAAATCGAACGTATTATTATTCTCCCTATTTGAGGCTTTCTATATGGGGGTAATTCTAAGGTAAAGGTCGAGGGCAAACCCTTTAATATAGTTTTAGAAAGTATTCTGGATATTATTAATGTGATAAAAATCCCTAACACTATTGCAACTAATATAGATAGGGTTGCAGCAAAGGCACCAAATATGCCAGCAAATCCAGCAATAAACATACCTGCCATTGCAATTAGAATAGGAAACCGTCCATTGCAAGGCACAAAGTTATTAGTAATAATTCCGATTAGCCTCTCCCTTGGTGAATCTATAATTCTACAGGCTATTACTCCAGCAGCATTGCATCCAAATCCCATACACATAGTTAGTGCCTGTTTTCCATGGGTACAAGCTTTTTTAAAATAATAATCAAGATTGAAAGCAATTCTAGGAAGATAACCTAAGTCTTCTAATAATGTAAATATTGGGAAAAATATTGCCATTGGAGGTAGCATTACTGATACAACCCAAGCCAATGTTCTATACATTCCTAAAACTAATATTTCATGAATCCAAGGAGGGGTCTTAAGATAGCTAAACAAAACTAAGAGTTGCTCTTCTATCCAAAAAAATCCCTTTGCTAGCATTTCCGATGGATAGTTTGCCCCTACTATAGTTATCCAAAATATTATTCCTAATAAAGCTATCATAATGGGAAAGCCAAAAGTTTTTGAGGTTAAAATATTATCAATCTTATAGTCTAGATTTTTTTGATTTTTTATATTAGTAACAACGCTTTTTGAGATAATCTCACTTTCTTTTATTAAGCTTGTTACAATATTATCCCTTAGGGTTTCCTCTGTGTAACCATCCCTACTAAGTCTCTCCCATATATCTAATAACTTTTCAGATATTACCCTATTTTGCATTAAGTCTAGTTTTAAAAAGTTGGATATAGATTCCAACAATGAATTATCCCGATCAATAAGACGTAATGCCAACCAACTATTGTCTATCCTATCACCTATTTTAGAATTTATATAGGGTGTTAATTCTTCTATTCCTCCCTGTACCTTATCATTGTATGCTATACTATTTGGATTTGGTTTAATCTTTCCCAATGCTACCTTTTCAACTGCATTTTTTAGATTATCCAGTCCCTCACCATTTCTTGCAGAAGTGCCCACTACAGGAACTCCTAATATTTCAGATAATTTATTTAGGTTTATACTAATATTTTTTCTTCTAGCCTCATCCATAAGGTTTACGCATAGTACCACCCTATCTGTAATCTCCAAAATCTGAAGGGCTAAATTTAAGTTTCTTTCTAGGCAAGTAGCATCCATTACAACAATTGTAACCTGAGGATTTCCAAAGCAAATAAAATCCCGAGCTATCTGTTCCTCTANNGTAGGAATATCTACCCTGGGCATTTGTCACAGTTTTTCCCGGCCAATTTCCAGTATGTTGCTTCAAACCTGTAAGACTATTGAAAACCGTACTTTTCCCTGTATTGGGATTACCTGCCAGGGCTATTATAAAATCCTCAGGGGAGGTTGATTTTATTTCAATCATTCTATCTATTATACCTATACCTGTAGACTGATTTGTTAATCCCATTTCTACCTTCCCCCTTCTTATTCTATCCATTGGACTAAAATCTTTGATGATTCCTCTGATCTTAGAGCAATTACTGCACTCCTTATTTGGAATGCTATTGGATCCCCTTTGGGACTTTTTCTTAAGGATTCTATTATTGTATCCTTTGTTATCCCTAAGTCTAACAACCTTCTCCTAATATTACCTTGGGCAGTTAGCTGTTTTACCAATCCAGAGGAACCAATTGCCAATTTGTTTAAAGAAATTATTTTTTCCTTCATAGCAATTTCTCCTTTAATAAAACAATTATTTTTAGCCTTTAAAATCATTTCCTCATAAATAAAAATGTTAGTCATAGGAAACTTTATTTGTCATATCTAATAATTAAGGTATGTTTTTTTTACTAATTTGTGACAGAAAAGAAGGGTGGTAGCTATGAAAAAAGGGAAAGAATTTCATACTTTCAGAGGATATCAAATATTAGACTTAGAAGACAAAATACTAACCTCTAGTATGGAAGATTATCTTGAAATGATTTACCGGATTTGTATGGAAAATGGGTATACTCGCATTAATATTCTATCTAGAAAATTAAATGTACGACCTTCTTCCACAACTAAAATAATTCAAAAATTAGGAATTTTAGGACTGGTAGATTATGAAAAGTATGGAATTATTAGATTAACAGATAAGGGTAAAGCCCTTGGTAACTATCTTTTAAGAAGACATGAAATTATTGAAGAGTTTTTATTGAATCTAGGTGTGAAAGAAACCCTTCTTAAAGATACAGAGATGATAGAACATTCTATTAGTCCTAATACATTAAAAAACTTTTATATTTTTAATAAGTTTCTCCAGGAAAATCCGAGTATATCAAATTTTTATATTAAATTTAAAGAAAAATATAAAAATGAAGATATTGAATTAACCTACCCGATAAAATAAAAATAGGACCCTGAAATAATTGGATCCTAATCTTTAACAATTTATTATAATAGATATTCCTCTAATGTTAAGCCACTTTCATAAATCTTGGTAGCATGGTCTACTCCTATATATCTAAAATGCCAAGGTTCATACTTATAGCCTGTAATATGGCTCTTATCCTTAGGATATCTTAATATAAATCCAAATCTATGGGCATTATCCTTTAACCATTCTGCTTCCTCTGTATTGGCAAAAGAGTCATTAACCCAGTATTTACTATCCTTTCCCCCTATATCAAAAGCTAATCCTGTTTGATGTTCTGAGTGACCGGGCCGGGCAGAATAAGTGGATGCCTTTTCCAATCCATCCCTCTTTACATATTTTTCATAGATCCTTTTTTGGTGGTCATAACTTCTAAAACCAGATACAGACATCATTTCCTTTCCTATTTCTACTTTAGCTGCCTTAAACATTTCTTTTAATTGGTCGACAGCTTCAGGATTTTCCCCGGGATTATAATCTGAGGGTAAACCATAAGTTTTATTAACTAATAGTATATCCTTAACAACCTTCATAGTTTCCACAGTCTCCTCAGGATCTCTATTTATTGCAAGATAATTTGCAAGTGTAAGTGCCGCTTCCTTTTCAGATTCAGTTAAATAATTAGCACTAACAAAACCTTCTTCATCCTTATATATTATTTCATCCCAACCATCTTTATGCCCAATTACTAATACTTTTTCTCCCACAGGTATAGTAAGAATTTTCTTATAATCTATAGAAGGTCCCTCTCGCAAATTGAGATTGTCAATAGTATACTTATCTATACCTTTAGGCTTGTCCACTATTTCTTCGGATATAATACTCTCCTTACCTACCTCTATCTCTTCTCTAATATTCCCAATAGTAAAATATTTTTCCCAAATTATATTAGGCAATAGTATGACAGCTACTATTACAATTATTAAAAATGATATAATTATTTTTACACCTTTCCTCATAAATATCATCCTTTTTTGTCTAGTCAATACTAATTTTATCATAATATTAGGCCATAAAAAAATTAATAGGTCTATTTCTTATAACCATTTTTACCCTTATAGAAAAAATATTAACATAATTGCCCTATGGATTTAATGCTTAATACCTTATTCTCTGTATATCTTAGTAAATAGTTCTATGTAACATCTTCCACTGTAAGAACAAAAACAACTAAAAAACTCCCTCCCCTTTTTAATTTTTCTTTGCTAAATACTGCCGACTAAACTATCAAAGAACGCCTTAGACTATTCCTAATATTGGGATTATGATAAAATATTAATACAAGATATTATATTTTTATGTGTTTTATGTAAATAATCATGATAGAGAAATTACTATTGGTGGTGATGGAAGATGTTTGATATTCTATCTTTAATGGTTCGTTATCTTTTTATACTATTAATATATCTCTTTATGTTTGGAATAATTAGAATGATCTATTTAGATATTAGGGGTATAAGAAGGAGGTCTTCCGTAACATCTACATATTTAAAACTAATAAATAAAAGAGATGAATTACCTTTTAATATTGAAGAATATTATACCCTAAATAAGGACACAACCACTATAGGTAGATCTAGTAGTAATACCCTGTCTATAAAGGATCCCTATATGTCTAAAAGGCATGCCACCATTACAAATGACCGAAATCAGTTTTTTATTGAAGATTTAGATAGTGCAAATGGCACCTTTGTAAATGGGGAAGAGCTATTAAATCCCATCCGATTGGAAAATGGAGATAGTATAAAAATTGGGCAGGTTAATTTTCTTTTTGTCCATGAAAAAAATGAATAAAGAGGTCTCTTAAGATGAAGAGTTTATTTAGCTATAAAATACCTAAAAACATACTAATATCTATAAATCTATTAGGCCTATTATTGGTGGCCTTTTACCATAATAGCATTAATAAAACTACAATTATTACAGTACTTGGATTAATAGTAATTATATACCTGTCAATTTTTATCCTATCAAAGATCTCTTCTGGTGATGAATATATATTTTTAATAGTTTCTATGCTAATGAGCCTTAGTATAATTATGATTTATAGACTAAGTCCAGAACTTGGCTTAAAACAGGTAATTTGGTTTGTTATAGGTATATTGTCACTATTTATAAGCTATTTTTTTATAAAGTCTATTAAAATCTGGCCTAAATGGATGTATATATATATATTTATATCCTTTCTTTTGTTTTTAACTACCCTAATCTTCGGCAAAACCATTAAGGGTGCAACTAATTGGATAGTGATCCAAAATAAATATAGTTTTCAACCAGCAGAATTGATAAAAATATTATTTATATTTTTTTTAGCCTCCTACTATGTTAACATAGATAAGTTTGAGAATAAGCTAATGTTATCAATTGTCTCATTTGGTAATATAGCTTTTCTATTCCTGCAAAAAGATTTAGGCTCAGCATTAATTTTCTTCACAATTTACATTATTATTGTCTATGTTTATGAAAGGGACAGAAAGTTTATTCTTTATAATATTATAATAGCTTCCACTATGGCAGTTGTTAGTTATTTTATATTCAACCATGTTAGAGTGAGGGTAGAAATATGGATTAATCCATGGAAATATATTGACACAGGCGGTTATCAGATTACCCAATCTCTGTTTGCAATTGCAGCAGGAAGTTTTTTGGGAACAGGTATCGGTAGAGGTTACCCACAATACATTCCAGAAGTTCATAACGACTTTATCTTTTCTGCCTATTGTGAAGAAATGGGCCTCCTTACTGGTATTGCAATTATTATGTTATATATGATTTTTATATATAGAGGCATTAAAATTACGCTAGAACAAAAAAATAAGTTCTATAGAATTGTAGCATTAGGAATTACAAGCCTTATAGGGGTTCAATCATTTATTATACTTGGAGGAGTCACAAAAATGATTCCCCTTACCGGTGTTACTTTACCCTTTCTTAGCTATGGGGGTAGTTCCCTAGTGGCAAGCTTTGCTTCTCTGGGTATCCTTCAGGCATGCTCAGAAGTTTTTGAAGATGAAAAGGAAGATAACTATGGACAGGAAGAATAAAATAGAAAATAATAGAATAATAACGGTTTTAATAGCCTTATCCTCTTTATTTATATTATTAATAGTCTATCTAAGTTATTTTGAAATTTTTCAGGCAGATTTTATTAGTAATAATAATTATAATAAGAGAATATGGAAAGAAGAAGAATATACCCTTCGGGGCAGTATTGTAGATAGAAATGATTTGCCTCTGGCATCTAGTACCCAATTAGAAGATAAGCAATTAAGGGAATACCATTACGGCCCCCTTTATAGCCATATTATTGGATATAATAGTAGAACATTGGGAAAGGAAGGCCTGGAAAAAGCATATAATAAAGAACTGCTTAATATCAGCAAAAATAATTCCATAAATGAGATTAAGAAAATTATGTCCAAAAGTAATCTTAATCCAAAAGGAATGAATATTAGGCTAACTATTGACCACGAAATCCAGCAATATGCCGGGGAATTATTAGGTAATCAAAAAGGTTCCATCATAGTTATGAACCCTGTGAATGGGGAGATTTATGCAATGATAAGTTCCCCCAGTTTTAATCCAAATAAAGTTAATGAAGATTGGGAAAGAATTATAAAAAATGAAGATAGTCCTTTAATTAATCGTGCAACCCAAGGCTTGTATACCCCTGGCTCTATATTTAAAATTATTACAACAGCAGCAGCATTAGAAAGACAAAACATTAATACTGAATATAATTGTAAAGGGCAAGTCACTATAGATGGATTTATACTAAAGGATTATAGTAGTAAGGGCCATGGAAATATTGACCTTCACCAAGCCCTAGTTAAATCCTGTAATGTCGCCTTTGGACAAATTGCTTTAGAATTAGGCCAAAATAATCTACAAAATACCGGCGAGAGATTTTTATTAAATAATCCTATTTCTCTAGATATTAATACAAAAAAATCCGTACTTTTTACTGAGAAAATGAGTAAGCCGGATTTAGCATCAACAGGAATAGGCCAAGGAAAAACCTTAGTTACTCCATTGAATATGCTATTGATGACCTCTGGGATAGCCAATAATGGAAAAATAATAAAACCCATATTAGTAAAAGATATCCTTACCTCTACAGGAAAAAATATAAAAACAAATGAAACCGAAATTCTATCATCAGCTATATCACCTGAAATTGCAGATACCATTAAAAATATGATGGTGGATGTTGTAAAAAGTGGTACAGGAAAAGCTGCAGCCCTCTCATCTGTTAAGGTAGCTGGAAAAACTGGAACTGCCCAAGTCACTGGGAAAAAAGACCATGCTTGGTTCGTAGGTTTTGCCCCCGCAGATAACCCTAAGGTTTCCATTGTTGTCCTATTAGAGAATAGTGGAACTACTGGTGGAGAAAGTGCAGCACCTATTGCTAGAAAGATTTTGTCTAAGGTATTGGAAAAATACTAATAAAACTACTTATCATGTCATGCACTCACCTATATTTAATAGGTTAAAGAAAAAATCCATCCTGCACTTTAAATAATCAGTAAGTTTAGTAACCATAAGATATTACACTACTCTCAAAC
>MTKW01008971.1_pt1 | contig 18691 bp, 17 predicted proteins | sample 1042761 | NCBI WGS metagenome assembly MTKW01 (sample SAMN06205366, study PRJNA360243) | anaerobic digester metagenome | biome: Wastewater treatment plant; feature: Anaerobic digester sludge; material: sludge; isolation source: anaerobic digester fed with sludge from wastewater treatment plant ... | reverse complement strand
AAGGGCTGGCGCTCCCTCTGAATGACAGAATAAATAACGCTCCCTCTGAATGACAGAAAAAAGGGCTGGCGCTCCCTCTGGATGACAATAAAAATAACGCCTCCCTCTCTCCCTTTCTTGTCATTCAGAGCGAAGCGAAGAATCTTGAGTGAAGCGAACGGTTTTAGGAATACATGGGATTACAAGAGGACGTTTCAGTTGTGCCCCACGGGGGCGCTCCTTCAGCAGAATTATGAGAAAAGGTCGGCTTATTTCCTACCATAACGCAATCTGACAGTTCCCTTTTTTCGCAATATATTGACAATCGCATTTCTTTGTCTTAAAATTGCGATATAATACGGTGGGTAAATTATATTACCGGAAGAACGGAAAGGTAGGTGGATCAAAAGCAAAAGCCTTGCAGGCTTTTTTCTTTTCCGGGATAGTGACACCGCTAATCAAGAGGAGGTATCATTTTGATGAGAAAAACATGGGTATGGATTCTGACTGTAATTTTGCTCATCGCCTCATTTTCGGTTGCAGGTTGTGACGGCCTGAAGAAGACGGATTACAAGATAGGTATCACCCAGATAGCTGAACACCCTGCACTGGATGCGGCACGAGATGGGTTCATCCAGGCATTGAAGGACGAGGGTTTTGTAGAAGGTGAAAATCTGACCATCGATATAAAGACCGCCCAGGGAGATATCCCTACGGCCACAACTATTGCTGAAGGATTTGTAACCGATAAGGTTGATCTGATCCTGGCTATCGCCACTCCCTCGGCCCAGGCTGTAAAAAACGCTACCAACAGTATCCCGATTTTATTCACGGCGGTTACCGATCCGGTTGATGCCGGGCTGGTACAAAGCGTGGGCAGCCCCGGCGGCAACGCCACGGGAACTCATGATATGAACCCGATTGATGATCAACTTAAACTCATCAAGGAGATCGTTCCGGAAGCAAAAACGGTGGGGGTTATCTTCAATTCTGCCGAAGATAATTCCATTGTGCAGGTCAAAGCTTTGGAAGATATCGCTCCGGGGCTGGGTCTTGCGGTGGAGAAAGCACCGGTTACCGGTACCGGTGAGGTAGCCACAGCTGCCGAGTCATTGATAGATAAGGTCGATGCTTTTTATATCCCTACCGATAATACGGTCGTCTCGGCCATTGCTTCGGTAATAAAAGTAGCCGAGGAAAATAATATCCCGATTATCGCCGGTGAAGAAAATAGCGTGGAAGAAGGGGCTCTGGCCACGGTAGGCATCGATTACCAGAAACTCGGCTACCAGACTGGAAAGATGGCGGCCAAAATTCTGCGCGGCGAAGCCCAACCCTCCGAACTTCCGGTGGAAGGCCAGAGTGAATACGAGTATGTAGTTAACCTGACCGCCGCTAAAAATATGGGGATAACATTGCCCCAGGATCTTCTGGATAAAGCGAAAATAATAGAGTAACTTATATAATATTTATCTCCAGGATAAACAATAATTAACATAGTTGGAGGTGCGGAAAGTGAATATCACCATCGTCTGGGGAGCGATCCTGCTCGGCCTGCTTTATGGGCCACTTGTACTGGGCGTATTTCTAACTTTCCGCATTCTCGACTATGCCGATCTTACCGTGGACGGCAGTCTGCCTCTGGGAGGAGCGATCGCGGCCACCCTTATATTTGCCGGGATAAACCCGTTTGCGGCCACACTGGCTGCCCCCTTTCTTGGTGCTCTGGCCGGAGCTGTGACGGGGATACTGCATACCCGCTTCCAGATCACGCCGTTGCTGTCGGGAATTCTTACCATGATTGCACTCTACTCGATCAACCTGCGGATCATGGGACGGCCTAATATTCCTCTGCTCCGGCATGACAGTATCTTTGATCCACTGGTAGATCTGGGACTCTCCCTGCGCACCGGCCAGACGATTATCGCCCTCCTCGTGGTTGTAATAGCGATAGTATCCCTCCACCTTTTTCTTGGCACCGAGCTGGGACAGGCCTTGCGCGGTACCGGTGACAACGAAACGATGATGCGCAGTCTGGGGGTTAACACCGATCGTTTAAAAATATTGGGCCTGGCCATCTCCAATGCCCTGGTCGGCCTATCCGGAGCGTTGGTCGCCCAGTACCAGGGCTTTGCCGATATCAGTATGGGTATCGGCATGATCGTCATCGGCCTGGCCTCGGTTATCGTGGGAGAGGTGATCCTGGGGATCAAATCAATCCTGGGGCGCCTCATTGCGGTGATCGTCGGCTCGTTAATCTATCGCCTGACGATTGCGTTGGTGTTGCGTTTCGGTTTTCTGGAGCATACCGACCTGCGCCTTTTTACCGCCTTGATCGTAACTTTGGCACTGATTGCCCCGGCCATCAGAAATAAATTCAAGTCCATGAACGGCAAGCCGGTTCCCTGGAAACAGGATTGACGGCCCCAAATAATCGCATAAATATTATTGAAGAGGTAGGCAACAAATGTTACAGATAAAAAATATAACCAAAATATTTTACCCCGGCAGCATCAACGAGAAAGTAGCCTTGAATGGGGTAACCCTGCATCTGGAACCCGGTGAATTCGTTACCGTAGTCGGCGGCAACGGTGCCGGCAAAACCACTCTGTTAAACTGCATCGCGGGTATCCATCCGTTGGAGAACGGCTCCATCACCTTAAACGGAGAGGATATAACCCGCCAACCCGATTTCAAGCGGGCGGCATCCATCTGTCGTGTTTTTCAGGACCCGATGATGGGCACGGCAGCCTCCATGACCGTGGAGGAAAATTTGGCCCTGGCCTTAAGGCGCGGGCAACCCCGGCGGTTAACGTGGGCGATTACGGAGAAAGAACGCGCTCTTTTTCGTGAGCGGCTGGCCATACTGCACCTCGGACTGGAGGAGAGGCTTACCACACAGGTAAAACTGCTTTCCGGCGGTCAGCGGCAGGCACTCTCGCTGCTGATGACCACCCTGGTCAGGCCGGCACTGGCTCTGCTGGATGAGCACACCGCCTCCCTTGATCCTAAAACGGGTTTACGGGTGCTGCAACTGACCAGAAGGTTGATTGAAGAGGACAATATTACCACCATGATGGTTACGCATAACATGGAACAAGCGCTGAATATGGGAACCCGTACGGTGATGATGCATGAAGGGAAAATCGTTCTCGACATCAAGGGAGAGAGACGGAACAACCTGAGCGTCTCCCAACTGATCGAGCTCTTCTACGAAACCGGCGGGGAGAAGATCCTCAACGACCGTCTGCTGCTCATTTAAGAAGCGCACCGCCCNNTTACAAACGGTATTTCAGGCGATATCCGGAATAAAACCGTTGAACTGGGCTTCGTATAGCCGGGCATAATACCCGCCCTTCTCCAGCAGTTCCGCATGAGAGCCTTCTTCGGCGATCCCTTCATCGGTCAGGACCAAAATTCGATCCGCGTTGCGTACCGTGGTCAGGCGGTGTGCAATCACCAGGGTGGTACGATCCTGAGCAAGTTTGAAGAGTGCTTCCTGGATCATCGCTTCGGTCTCATTGTCCAGAGCTGAAGTGGCCTCATCAAGAATGAGGATGGGCGGATTCTTCAGGAATATCCGTGCAATCGCGATACGCTGCCGTTGCCCGCCGGAAAGCATTACTCCGCGCTCACCGACGTAAGTGTCGTAACCTTCTTCCATCTCCATGATAAATTCATGGGCGTTGGCCCGAACCGCCGCCTCGATTATTTTTTCATCGGTGGTATCTATTTTGCCGTACGCTATATTCTCCTTCACCGTCCCGGAAAACAGATAGACATCCTGCTGAACAATGCCGATATTCTGCCGCAGTGATCTCTGGGTATAATTGCGGATATCAATCCCGTCAATGCTGATACTTCCCTCCCGGATATCGTAAAATCGAGGAATAAGATTGCAGGTGGTGGTCTTGCCGGCCCCTGACGGCCCGACCAGTGCAACCGTCTCCCCGGGAGCAATTTTCAGGCTGATATCCTGCAGAATATTTTTACCCGGGTAATAGCCAAAGGTAACACGATCAATAAAGATGTCTCCCTTTAACCGCCCCGCCTTATGCGCATCTTTTTTATCTACAATCTCGGGCTCTACCTCCATCGTCTCCACAAAACGATGGAAGCCGGCCATCCCCCTCTGGTAGGTCTCCACCAGAATCGAGATCCGGCGGATCGGCTGCAGAAACATGGAGACATAGAGCAGGAAACCAACCATTACCCCTACGGTGATCTGGCCGCGGAAGACAAAATAGCCACCCAGAAAGACCACCGCCAGATTGGTTAAATTGGAAAGAAGGTTGATACCGGAAAAAAATTGGGCCATGACGCGGTAGGATTGCTGTTTTGAGTGACGGAAATTGCGATTATCATGCTCGAATTTCTCCATCTCATAGCCTTCGTTGGTAAACGACTTGACGACCCGCACTCCGGAAATACTGTCTTCAACCCGGGCATTGATATCCGCAACCCTTAAACGTACGCGGCGAAAGGTCTCCTGCATCTGCCTGTTCTTTTTCACCGCAAACAGGCTCATCACCAATATCAACAAAAACAGCGGCAGGGTTAACCTCCAGTTGATGATCAGCATGATAATAAAAGCACCACATAAAGTTACCGTGGCGATAAACAGATCCTCGGGGCCATGGTGGGCCAGTTCAGAGATCTCATTGAGGTCGTTGACCAGGCGTGACATGATATGGCCGGTCCTGGTATGGTCAAAATAGCGGAAAGAGAGCTTATGAATATGATCAAAGAGGTCCTGACGCATATCATATTCAATGCGTACGCCGAGCACATGTCCCCAGTAATTAACGATATACTCGAACAGCGATCGTAACAGGTAAAGTCCCAACAGGCAGATGCATATCCTGAAAAAAAGGGCCAGATCCCGTTGGGGGATGATGTGATCAATAATCCACTGGACCGTAACGGGGAAAATCAGATCCAGCGAGGCCATCAAAAAAGCACAGCCAAAATCAAGTACAAACAGCGGCCAATGCGGCCGGTAGTAGCGGGCAAATCGTCTCAGCAATAATAACTTCTCCTTCAGACGGCAGCGGAGGGGTCCGCGTACCGCTTGGCATCAATTAAAATTATATCACAACTATTTACACATTATGAGGGACAGATCCCCAATGTCAAGGGAACGATCATGTTAAGACACTATGAATTTTAAAAAAACCCACATAGCCTGCAGTGCCAGATTCCTCGCTGCGCCCGGAATGACAGGGGAGGAGCGCTCGGAATGGCCCCGCCCCCGCAGCTACTTCAGTCCACATATTCTGCTGTTGTTTATGGAGAAATGGAAGGCGCTTGCCCAAAAACCCAAGATCCTTCGCTTCGCTCTGGATGACAGGATAAAAATCAGGAGCCCACCTCTCTGTATCTTAGAGGAAGCCTCTTTTTCTGTCATCCGGAGGGAGCGACCGCGTCAGCGGAAGCGACCGAAGGATCTTAACCACTACAAGTGCCTCCATCATCACCGGAACGGAATGACCCCGCCCCCACAGCTATTTCAGTCCACATATTCTGCTGTTTGTGAACGAAATAAAGATGATTACTTTACACTAACCAAGGAACAGGTCCCTTGACATTGTTTAAAAATATAAAGGATAAATGATGTTGATGATGAAATAATTTAAGGGACAATATCACCATAATCCACGTCTTAACCATTGCTGTTGGGAGTGAGACCATACGGATGGATGCCAAAAATGAACGGGAGGACCTCTCCCCCGGTTCCGCAAAAAAAGATGCCGTTAAAAACAACTTCTGGACCGAACTGTCGGGATCGATCGGGGATTTGGGGATCCTGCTTCCCTACGTTCTCGGCGTAATCAATCTGGCGGGTCTGAATCCGGCCGGCATCTTTGCCGGTTTCGGGCTCTTCTATATTTTCTGCGGCTGGTTTTACAGAATACCGATGGCCGTTCAACCCATGAAAGCGGCTTCGGCAGCGGTGCTGGTTCACAATCTTACTCCGGGGGAGGTTGCCGCCGCCGGCCTGATAATCGGGGCGGCGCTGCTGGTGCTGGGTTTAACCGGACTCATCGACTCCATAGCGCGCATCACCCCGCCGGCAGTAATCAGCGGTATTCAGGTGGGATTGGGGGTATCACTGGCCATTCTGGGAGTAAAGATGATCTCCAAAGAGCCGTTGATCGGCTGGATTATACTGGTACTGATACTTATTCTGTCGAGGAGCAGGCGTATCCCGGCGGCAATCGTGGCTTTGGTGGCGGGAATCGCCCTGAACTTCATCCTGCATCCCGACCTCTCCCTCCCCTCAATCTCCATCGGGTTATCCGTTCCGGCCCCGGTATGGCCGCAACTGGCGGATTTTAACCGCGGGTTTTTCCTGGTTGCCCTGCCGCAGCTGCCCCTGACCATCGCCAATGCCGTCCTAGTTACCACGGCGGTCTCCCATAAGCTATACGGCCCTCAGGCCGCCCGGGTCAAGGATCGGAATCTCTGTCTAACCATGGGCGCCGCCAATCTGCTTTCCGCACCCCTGGGAGGCTATATGATGTGTCATGGCAGCGGCGGAGTTGTCGCCCACCATCGGTTTGGCGGCAGGACAAGATANNCCATGACATATTTGTCATACTTGTCGTGGCCGTTATAGCTATAGCCGCCAATCCCGCGATTGCCTTTGTCGCCGGCTTTATCATCGCCAAAAGTATGGAAAAGGGATGGATCAGCATTTGATGCCGCGCCGTGCGCGTCCGAAAACCAAATAATTGTGGAGTAATTTCCACATCTCCCCCAGAAAGAGCAGCGAGAGCGAGAACCCGATGACGTAAAACCATCCCTCGGCATCCAGCGGCACGACATGGAAAATCTCGGCGGCGGCCGGAATCAGAAAGACCGTCAGCTGCAAAGATGCGGAAACCAAGACCGCTCCCAGAAGATAACGGTTTTTAAAGAAGTTTGCACCGACCACGGAACCGTGCAGCGAGCGGAAGTTAAAGACATGCACCAGTTGGCTGAAGGTGAGGGTAGCGAAAGCCATGGTCTGCCCTTTTTCGATCGATTCCCCGGCGCCGATCCGGAAAGCCGCAAGGGTGATAAAACCGATAAACAGACCGAAGGTAACCAATGACCGTATTGAATGGGTGTCGAAGATCCCCCGGCGGGGATTGCGCGGCGGACGCTTCATCATATCGTCCTCCCGCGGATCGACCCCCAGCGAGAGGGCCGGCAGGCTGTCGGTGACCAGGTTGATCCAGAGGATCTGAATCGGCAACAGGGGCAGTGCCCAGCCCAGAAGAATGGCGCCAAAGATGGCGATTATCTCCCCGACGTTGCAGGAAAGCAGAAAAAAGATTGCTTTTTTTATATTTTCATAAACCACGCGCCCTTCTTCCACGGCACGGACAATCGTAGCAAAGTTGTCATCGGCAAGCACCATCTCCGCCGCCTCCTTGGCCACGGCAGTACCTGTTTTACCCATCGCCGTACCGATATCGGCCTGTTTCAGGGCCGGGGCATCGTTAACCCCGTCACCGGTCATCGCCGTAATTTCCCCATTGGCCTTCAGTGCCTGAACGATGCGCACCTTGTGCTCAGGGGCCACCCGGGCAAAAACCTTGATCCCGTTAACTTTTGTCGCCAGCTCCTCGGCGGAGAGACTCTCGATCTCCGTGCCGCTGATAACCTCCTCTTTTTGCGAGGCCAGCCCCAGCTCGGCGGCGATGGCCAGGGCCGTCTCTGCATGATCGCCGGTAATCATCTTCACCTTTATCCCCGCATCATGGCACATTTTAATGGCCCGTTTAGCCTCGGGGCGCGGAGGGTCATTCATGCCCATGAATCCAACAAAGATAAGCTCCTTTTCGGCCTCCTCCACCGGCATGGCACCGTTTTCGGAACAGGGACGGAAGGCAAAACCAAGAACCCGGAGAGCTTCTCCGGCCCAGATGTGATTGCAGCGGAGCAGTTCCTCTTTTTTTGAAGGGGTCAGCACCTGCACCCCTGATGGCCCCAACCAGTAGCGGCAGCATTCCAATATTTTGTCCGGAGCCCCCTTTGTAAAGAGCCAGTATTGCTTGCCTTCGAACTCTGCCCATGGAAAATCCGGATCTCCATGATGCATCGTACTCATCATCTTCCGGGTTGAATCAAAAGGATACTCCCGGATTCGAGGCAGAAGAGCCGCCTCTTTTTCCCGATCAAAACCCGCTTTTTGGGCCACATCCACCAACGCCCCTTCGGTGGGGTCGCCGATGAACCGGGGATGATCCCCTTCCGTCTCGGCCGCGAGCCGTGCATCATTGTTCAACAGGCCGATGGCAAGAAGTAAACGCAGATGGCTGTCTTGCCGCGGATCAATTCTCCGGCCCGAGCGCACAAAATCTCTTTCCCGGTCATGCCCTGCCCCGGCGGCAATGCGGATCGGGCCGCTGCCGCAGAAGGCTTGCCGAACGGTCATTTTATTCTGGGTCAACGTCCCGGTCTTATCCGTACAGATAACCGTCGCCGCCCCCAGGGTCTCCACTGCCGGAAGCTTGCGGATAACCGCCTGTTGTTTGGCCATACGCTGTACCCCCAGCGCCAAAACAATGGTGATAATCGCAGGTAAACCTTCAGGGATACTGGCCACGGCGAGGCTGACCGAGGTAAGAAACATCGGTAATATATCAATTCCCCGCAGGATTCCGAGGGTGAAAATGAGGAGGCAGAGGAAAATGGCCAGCACTCCCAAAAGGCGGCCGAAGCGATCCATTTTTTTCTGGAGCGGGGTCTTCTCCTGCGGGGCGGCTTGGATCATCCGGGCAATATGCCCGATCTCGGTTTTCATCCCCGTAGTGGTGACCTGTGCCCGCCCCCGCCCGCCGATCACCACCGTCCCCATGTAGGCCATATTCTTCTGATCGGACAGGGTCAGGATCTCCTCGGCAGTAAAATCAGCATCCTTCTCCACAGGAACCGATTCACCGGTTAGCGCCGATTCGTCGATATTCAGGTTTACGGTCTCCAGCAAGCGGGCATCGGCGGGGATATAATCCCCCGCTTCCAGCAGGATCAAATCACCGGGAACCAGTTCACGGGCCGGAATCTCAAAGACGGCGCCTTCACGGATTACCTTGGCGGTGGGTGCGCTCAGTTTCTTCAGGGCCTCCAGCGAGCGCTCCGCCTTGTATTCCTGGATTACACCGAGGAGAGAATTGAGCAGCACCACGATCAGGATGACCACGGCATCGGTTACTTCGCCGATTGCCAGGGAGACTACTCCCGCGGCGATTAACAGCAAGACCAGAAACTCTTTGAACTGGCCCCAGAACATCTCCATGATTGTAACCCTTCTCTGCTCCTGAAGTTCATTGAAGCCGTATTGCTTTCGTCGTTGCTCCACATGCGCCGGGGTCAGCCCCTGGGAGCGATCCGTTTCCGCCATCTCCGTATGGTGATTACTATTGGAGGCATGCCGCTTGATCATCTTTAACCCGCATCTCCTTTTAGATTGCTGCGTCGTAATAATGCTGCAAAAAATAAAAAACCTTTAACGGAAACAGATCATTTCCGTTAAAGGTCTGGCTGCTTGCGACGGCAAGTGATGGACCAGGTATCTCTACCGTGATGTTGATCCATCCGACAGGTTAAACCTGCCAGTTACTCCCCTTCCCCACCATTATAATCAACGGACAACCGGTGGTCAACCGAACCGCAATGTCAATGCCAAGGAACCTGCCCCCTTGACATTAAAGGGTATGGGTGACCCAGCCTTTTTTGTACATGATGCGCGCGGCAATGATCGAGATTATTGCCAATATAGGGGCCAACGCACCAACGGACAGGGAGGTAAAGGGGGTGATCGCCACCGCTATCAGCAGCGGAGTTAACGCCAGCTTCCACTGCTTCATGATCCAGTAGATCCCCAGGCCGCCAAAGAGGGCCGGCAAAATATGCTCGAAGGCGGGAGCCAGAGCCGGTGCGCTCAACAGCGGCGTCAGCGGCACGATGGCCAGCATCCCGACAATGAGAATGAGCGTCGTGACCATGGTGGAGACAGCCACGGAGATGGTGGAGATGATATCTCCTTCCTTGGTGGTGGGCGACACCCCGGCAATATCCATACTCATGACCGCACAAGGGATTTTAAGGTTGCCTATATTTCCTGAAACAAAAGACAGGTAAGAGGCGCCGCTGCCCAGCATAGGGGTAAAAGCAAGCACCTCTCCGACCGCTATGGGCAAAAAGATCACGGTGATATTTACGAGGCCCGAAATAATATTTTGCATGGGAGGAAAGATACGGTACTTCAGACAGATCAGCGTCGGTACCAACAGGATAATGATCAGTGCCATTACCCCGGAAATCCGGCCCAGACGATGCATCTTGTTCTCAAAATTTTGTGCGTTTCGTTCGTTGTTGTTCATGTTCCTGAACCACCTTTAGAGTATATTTGTATATAAAATAGCCAACGCCATCCCCCCGATCATGCTCAGAGAGAGGGCAAAATTGTTCAACCAATCAATCTTCCAGCGATCGATGACATATTTAAGCAACATCATGATCGCCGCGCTGCTGAGGATAGTGGCAAGCGGCACACCGCCTTTTACCAGCGGTTCGCCGACAAAGCCGGAGATCAGACCGAAAAAAAGAGCCGTAACCAGAATTTTTCCCCACTCGGAATCTTTCTGCTTTACGGCACCCATTTTGCTCAGATATTTTTTGAGGAAGAAGATACAGATTACCAGCCCCCAGATAATCCCCACAGTCATTACCCAGATCGAATTGGCAAATACTTCGGCGGTAAAACCTTCCCCTCCCAATCCGCTGATGCCCATGGAGCGCGCGCCTATATCGGCGGCCATCAATTCGTAGTGGACCGCGCCGACGACGGAAAGGCGTATCCAGGGAACGGGAAGCCCCAGAATGGGGGCCATGGCCATGAGCGACAGCAGGATCGGCAAGGAGGGAACTATGGAAAAAACGGCGCTGGACTTGACCGCGTTCCACATGGTCTTGCGATCAAGACCTATCCGCACCCCCTCCTTCCAGGCTACCCTTAGAAATATTACGGCCTGTAGTAAGACAAATAACACCACAAAGGCACCCATTTTAAATAGAAAAGAACTGTTGGCTATTTCCAGATAATCTTGCATCCGCAGACCTCCTCCTTCCAATTTGGCGGGGATCACAACCGACCCCCAAAGTTTGTACCATCTATCTATAATTTCTGGACAGAGATTCAGTTTCCTTCAAATTTAATGGCAAGCGCACCTGCGGAATGGTGAGCATAAAAAGGAACTCACTTCAAGAGAAAAAACAAAGAGCGTGCCGCACGGAAACGGTAAAAAAACAAAAAAACGGGTGCACCCCCTATCCTTTCGGGGGTGCACCCGGCATGATGGTAAAAATGCCATATCTTCCGGCCTAATTCATCATTTCGGCAGGAATATCAAAATTGGCATAGACATTCTGCACATCATCATTGTCTTCCAGCGCCTCCATCAGGTTGAGGATACGCCGGGCTTCATCGGGATCTTTAATCTCCACTGTATTTTGGGGCAGCATCGTCACCTCTGCACTTTCGACAGGGATATCATGCTGCTGCAAGTAGGCTTTGACCTCTTCAAAGTGCTCGGGTGCGGCAATGATGCTGTAAGTATCATCCTCCTCCCGCACATCCTCGGCCCCGGCCTCCAGTGCGAGCAGCATCAAGTCATCTTCGCCGATCGGCAGCCCCTCCGCTTTGACGATGAACAACCCTTTCCGCTCAAACATCCAGGCCACGCAACCCGACTCCCCCAAACTGCCGCCGTGGCGTGAAAAATGATACCTGATCTCGCCCACCGTGCGATTGCGATTATCGGTAAGTACCTCGAGCAGAACCGCCACCCCGCCGGCGGCGTACCCCTCGTAATTTACCTGTTCGTAATTCTCTCCATCCTGCCCTCCGATACCCCTCTGGATTGCCCGCTGGATGTTATCGTTAGGCATGTTATTCTCCCGGGCTTTCTGCACTGCCAGACGCAGACGGAAATTGCTCTCGATATCACCGCCGCCCTCCTTGGCGGCGACAATAATCTCCCGGGCTACTTTGGTAAATATCTTCCCTTTTTGCGCGTCCATACGCGCTTTGCGATGTTTGATATTCGCCCATTTTGAGTGACCGGCCACCTGGTGATTCCCCCTTTCTAAAAAGTCCCTCCTCCCGGAGATGGTTCCACTTTGTAGAACGCTCTTCCTTCTTTTTTAATGCTTACTGTGGATAAGATACGCTGACCAGGGTCCTCATACCGCCACGAGGGTTAAAATTTCCGGTGACGGTCATCGAAACCGGGGCCAGCAACGCAACCAGATCATCCAAAATACGGTTCACGACATCTTCCTGGATAATCCCGACGTTACGGTAAGAGTTTAAATAGTATTTAAGCGATTTCAATTCCACACAGTTTTCGCTGGGAACATAATTTATCCGCAATTCCCCAAAATCGGGCAGCCCCGTCCAGGGACAGACCGAGGTAAATTCCGGGAAGATGATCTCGATATCCGTACGTCGCCCGGCATAAACAAAGGGGAGTGTCTCCAGCACCTCTTTCTCTATCTGCCCGGGTTTCAACACTTCGGAACGTCTTTGCACATTTTGATCCTTTTGATCTTCGCGATTATCTTTCATCGGCGGTAACACCTTCCTTTCGCGCCCAGCGGACGGCCAGATAACAGAATGGAGTATCGGCGAGCGCCAAGATTATTTTAACCAGATACTGACTGATAATCATGTTTACGAGCACCGCATTTGCCACCGTTCCGGCAAAAGCAAGGGTAATAAAGATGATGCTGTCCAAAAATTGACTGACGATCGTAGAGAGATTATTGCGCAGCCAAAGATGTTTGCCCGCCGTAACCCGGCGCCAGAAAAGAAAAGCCCAGACATCGTGCAGCTGTGAGATCAGGTAAGCAACCATGCTCGCCGCCACTATGCGGGGAACCATCCCCAAAATAGTCTCGTAAGCATGCTGCTTTTCCCAGAAAGAAGCCGGCGGCAGGAACCTCCCCAGGTACAGAAAGGCGATCATCACCAGATTCATCCATAATCCCAACCAGACGATGCGGTTGGCCTCTTTTTTGCCCCACACTTCACTGACCGTATCGGTAATTACAAAGGTAACCGGGTAGGCAAAAACCGCCACGGGAAGGACCAACTTACCCAGAGCAAACAGTTTGCCGGCGATTATGTTGGAGACCAGTAAACAGGTAACAAAGAGAACCGTTAAAAACTGTAGTTTCCTATCCAAGCGATAATCACTCTCCGTGTTTTTTGTAAGCAGGGTTGGCTGCGACCTGCGGCAACGCTCATACCATTATAATTTATTTTGTATAAAGAGGAAAGAGCCGCCGCCGCATAAAATCCCGTCAAGACACTGCCGGTTTAAAAAGAACCCCACATACGTCCCGGATGATCATTTTTCCGTTCAATCCTTTTAATGCATGCTGTTCGGGTCAAGTTATTCTGAGCGGGAAATGATAGAATATTCGGCTTCTTGGACTTAGTATGTCACAAATAAGGTTGTCAATGCTATGCCGGCTTCATTCCATTCCGGAGGGGTAAAAGCGGTACGGGAGTGGTTAAGATTCTTCGGTCGCTACCGCCGGCACGGGCGCTCCCTTTTCGGATGACAATAAAAACAAACCTGTTGCCGGGGTGATTACGTTCCGGGTGGTGATGGAGGTACTTGTAGTGGTTAAGATCCTTCGGTCGCGTCCGCTAGCGCGATCGCTCCCTNNCGCTCCCTCTGGATGACAGAAAAAGGGGTGTCATCCAGAGCGAAGCGAAGGATCTTGGGTTTTTGGGCAAGCATCTTCATTTCTTCATAATCAACAGTAGAATATGTGGACGGAAGTATCTCCGGGGCGGGGCGATTCCATTCCGGAGGGGGAAAAGCGGGACGGGAGTGGTTAAGATTCTTCGGTCGCTACCGCCCCCCTCTGAATGACATTAAAAAACTGACGCTCCCTCCGGTAATAAATACATCGAGGATCGGGGATAATTATCAGGAACCATCATTAATCATCACTGATCGGTCATCGATCCAAAATAATAATTAGGGGAGGTGCGGTCAATCATGCAGATCAGCAGCAGAAACAAGCTGACCGGAAATGTCGTGCAGGTAACCCCCGGTGCCGTCAACGCGGAAGTGATACTGGATATCGGTGGTGGAAATCAGATCGTAGGTGTAATTACCAGACATTCTCAGGAGAAGATGCAGATCAGGGAAGGCGATCGGATCACGGCATTGATCAAGGCCAGCTCGGTCATGTTCATGAAGTAGCAGAACACCGTACGCCCCTCGATAAAAGCTCTCCTCCGTTCATCCGAGGGGCTATTAATTATTTTTCCGTCCTCCCGGCCTCCATATCCCCGCCGTTAAATAAAAAATGATCTCATTGGCCGGCCGGCGAGCCTGGGTTCCTGCGTTAAGAATAAAAATCACCGGAAGTTCTTCTCCACCCCGGTAAGGATTAAACAAATAAAAACAGGGCAATCTATTTAATAATAATTATTAAGGAGATGATCCCTGTGAATCTTATTCCCTGGAACCCTTTCAGAGATCTGGATATCGGGAAAGAGATGAGTACGTTTCTGGAAAATTCGCCTTTTTCATTCCTTGGCCGGCAGACTTCGCCACGCGTAGATGTTTACCAGACCGAAAAAGAGGTGATCATCAAAGCCGAGATACCCGGGGTTTCCAGGGACGACCTGAATGTCTATATTGATGAAGGTTCGATCCGCCTTACGGGGCAAACCAGAAGAGATGAGCGCTATAAAGATGAAAATATGTATCGGACCGAAAGGTTTTATGGCAGCTTTGCACGGACCATTCCCCTGCCCACAGAAGTAAAATCGGAACAGGCCAAGGCAGAATACAAGGAGGGTATCTTATCTATAAGTGTGCCCAAAGTGGAGCCATCCAAATTGAAAGGCCGACGGATTGATATCCAGTAAACAAGACCTGCAATCGGATCGACAGACAGCCAGTTTACATAACCCCTCGCCGTGACCGAACCCGGATAACAGATAATCATCAAGCAGGAAGCAGCCGCGAAAAAAGGCTGCTTCCTGTTGTGATCTCTACTGCTTACCGCTATAAAATTTCCCCATCCCCATCGACCCAATCAGTCCTGCACAATCTCCCCTCCGGTACTGATCGTGACAACCTGCCAGGGAATCATTTTTTCACTGGCGAGCAGAGCTCTCTTAACAGCCCGGAGCAACCCCTCACAGCAAGGTACCTCCATCTTTATAACGGTGATACTCTTTATTTCATGTGCTTTCAGGATGGCGGCAAGTTTCTCGGCATAATCGATATCATCCAGTTTGGGGCAACCTACAAGCGTGATCCTGTTGCGCATATAATCAGCATGGATATTCGCATAGGCATAGGCAGTACAGTCAGCGGCAATCAGCAGATGAGCATTGTTCAAATAGGGGGCGTTAACCGGTACAAGCTTGATCTGGCAAGGCCATTGTCGCAGTTCCGATTCGATATGCACCCCGGCCGCAGAGTTGGCGACGGCCTTTTTTGACGGTAAATCATCTCTTTTTAAAGCCCGGGCATGGGTTCCCACACAGCCACAGGGCAAAATTTCATCTTCTCCCCCGTCTTCCCCGCAGGAAGGATCCTCGGCCCGCCCTAACTTGGGGAGATCTTCCTTCCCGGCTTGCAATTCCTTGACCGCTTCCTCATCAAAGGGTGCCGCCTCGCGCTCCTCGAGGGTAATCGCTCCGACGGGACACTCGGGAAGACAGTCGCCCAGCCCGTCACAGTAAGAATCCGATACCAGCCTGGCTTTTCCGTCAATCAGGCGGAGGGCGCCTTCATGACAAGCGTCGATGCACAGGCCGCAACCGTTACATTTTTCCTCATCAATCTTGATGATTTTTCTTTTCATCTTCTTGTTACCTCCTTTAAAATGAATTTTATTTACCGGACTACCGGAGTAGACCGATTTAAAAACTGATCGCTTCCTTTGAACAGCGCCGGATACACTCACCGCATTGCAGGCACTCTTTTTTTTCAATATGGTACACATCCTCTTCAACAATCGCATCTGCGGGGCAGATTGCGATGCAGAGTCCGCACTGTGAACAGCGATGGGCATCAATGGCCGGGGAACGCCCGGCTTTTCCACTGACCAGATTAAGGATCGTCCCGTAAGGACAGAGATAACGATGCCAGAGCTTTTCCGAAAAAATGATGGAGAGAACGAGCCCGATCAGAAACAGGGCCGGTAAAACAGGCAATTGTTTGCCGCTAACTTTGATAAAAATAAATATCCCGATAAACAAGGCCAGAACGATATATCTGAAAAATGGATTTTTGATAAAAGCGGGAGTAGAGATATCTTTAATGCCCAATTTTTTCTTTATCCCGGTTATGGCCTGCGTCACCGTATTGATGGGGCAGATCCACCCGCAGTAAAATCGTCCCCACAACACTGCAAGCACTACGCCCGTAATAAAGATAATCATCCATATCCGGATCCGGCCCATATAGAGCAGGAAAATAAATAATAGAAGAAAAATCACCTGAATTATTTTCTGTCCGGGATTATTCACCTCTTTCACCCCCAAGAGTCAATTTAAAAATAAATTACCACGTCGGCAGTAAATATTTTAATTAGGCCAACGTTTACCTCCGTTCTTGTCCCGGCCTAGCAAGTATATTAAAATAAAGTGGGCAAGTCGGTAACCCCGGTTACCAAATCTGCGGTTTGCAAAAAGTTTATCGGATGAAGAAAAAACAACAGCATACCGTCTGTTTGAAAAAAAGGAGGCTGAAAATGAAATCCGGAAAGTTGGCTGTATTGAGTAAATGCCCGCTTTTTAAAGGTATCAATGCCGACGAGCGGGCATCCATTCTGGATTGCCTGCAGCCGAAGATACGCCGCTATGATAAAAAAGACCTCTACATCGGCATCGAAGGTGAGGAACTATCGGGGGTGGGCGTGATCCTGAGCGGCGAAATAGCCGTGGCCAAGGAAGACCTTGCCGGCAACCGGCTGATTATTGCCAAATTCGGTGCAGGTGAGCTTATCGGAGAGGTTGCCGCCTTCTCGACACAGCAGCTCTGGCCGGCAACAACCATCACCCTGGGCCCCGGCGAAATAATGTTTATCCCCGTCGATAAAATTGTGAACAGCTGTGCCAACCAATGCCCGGGGCACCGCCGGCTGATCATCAATATACTTGGTATCATCGCCAACCGTGCATTGATCATGAACCGGAAGATGGATTACCTGATGATCAGGAGTCTGCGGGTGAAGATCAGCAGTTATCTGTTGGAACAGCTTAAAAAACATGGACAACCGGAGTTTGAACTGCCCCTATCGCGGCAGGAGCTCGCCGATTATCTGCATGTATCGCGCCCCTCGCTGTCACGGGAGATGGGCCGGATGCGCGATGAGGGGATCATTGAATTCCAACGGAAACAATTCAAGATCAAGGATCCTGAAGCACTGAGAAGGGCTGCCGACAGATTGGTCATCTCCGTGAACAGATAATGAATATCCGGAAGGGCATTTTATTCCGGCTTGTTGCGTACCATTACCGAATCGCCCAGCCCTGCTCCCAGATGCGCGGCAATTACCGGGCACTTGGCCTGCAGGAGGAAAAAAGTTTTATCACCGGCAAAATCGGTCCCCTCGAGGGTCTCATAGTTGGCCTGCCCCTTGGACAGAACCGCGTCTGCGGAAGCAATCGCTGATTGCAGTTCCGGGCTGCCGAGTTCGGGGATCACTCCTAGGTAATTGTTACCTGTGGTAATTACCCTGGCCAATTGATGTATCCCCGCCTCCTCCGCATCTTCATGTGTAGCGTCATTGAGGATCGGCCCGCCTTTAACCACATAGACAAGCTCACCCGTAAATTCATGCAGGTATGTCATGAGCAGATAATCAAAAACAATCTCTCCGCTGTTGTCCCCGATGACCACCAGCGATCCGTCTTTATTCAAGAGCCGGCGAAAAGTATCGCTATCATCAATCCGAAACTCCCGCTTTAGCTCACGGCTGAGGCTCTCATCAACATCAAAATCGGGGTTTATTCCCATATCGATAGCATTCCCGGCCACAGAAGCTTTTAAAGCGGTCAGGAGGGGATCGTCACTGGCGGCAAGAGCTTTTTCTAGTGCCGGAATAAAGGTGCGCGCCAGTTTATTGGACGCTGATTTTGCCTCCTTGAAGGGATCTTCACACCCCATCAGGCGGTGTGCCTCGAATAGAACCAGTGAGGAATTTTCCGCAGGGCTCCTAGAGGGATCAAGCTCGCCCAAAACAGGGAACAGACCGCGCACCACTCCATCATGTTTCTCCTCCTCGATCCCGGCGATGCGCATGGCCGAGATTACTTGCTTGATATAACAGGGAATACAATCAACAGCTTGTTTCAATCTTTTTACCTCCAAATTATTTCATATCTCTATCATTTTAATATAGATTGACCATCGCGGACAACCCGCCCCCCCNNGCGACCGAAGAATCTTAACCACTCCGTGCCGCCATCATCACCCGAAACGCAATCACCCCGGCCCAGCGGCGGCTTCATGTTTATATACCCGCTGTTATTCTGAACGAAATGTTGGTTTTCTCACAAGATCCTTCGCTTCGCTCTGGATGACAAGATAAAAAAACGGAATGACAGGGCGGGGGGCGTTCAAAATGACAGGGGTGGCTATTTGCCATCCAGAGGGAGCGTCAGCCCTTTTTTCTG
>MTKW01017197.1_pt1 | contig 18705 bp, 18 predicted proteins | sample 1042761 | NCBI WGS metagenome assembly MTKW01 (sample SAMN06205366, study PRJNA360243) | anaerobic digester metagenome | biome: Wastewater treatment plant; feature: Anaerobic digester sludge; material: sludge; isolation source: anaerobic digester fed with sludge from wastewater treatment plant ... | reverse complement strand
GGATTTGTTTTTACGCATTCTGTTGAGAATGCCGTCAAGTTTGTGAAGTTGGGTAAGCATGACCGCTCCGATGAGTTCGGACATTCGGAAATTGACTCCAGGGAAGAGTTCTCCCTGGTAACGAGCCGATACGAATCGCTTGGCTGGGCCACCCGGTCGCCAGCAAGCAGCAGTATCGTGGTAAGCTTGGGCACGATCGAAGTAGAGGTCACTATCGGTTGTAATCATGCCACCTTCACCGGCAGTGATAATCTTATGAAACTGGAAACTAAAGGTGTTACAATCGCCAAGGCTCCCTAAATACTTACCCTTATAGCTTCCTCCACAAGCTTGGGCAACATCTTCAATGACTTTAAGGTTGTGTTTTTTTGCGATTGAGAGGATTCGATCCATATTGCAGGGAACACCGCGCATGTGTACGGGGATTACTGCCTTGGCTTGTGGTGTAATTTTCTTTTCCAAATCTATTGGATCAATAGTAAGTGAATTGTCTACTTCAGCAATAACCGGAATTGCTTTTGCTGCTAATATTGCCGCACAGGAGGCAAAGAAAGTATATCCCGGGACGATTACTTCATCACCAGGACCAACACCGACTGCTACAAGAGCGGTGATTAAAGCTGAGGTGCAAGAATTTACCGCTAATGAGTGTTTGATTCCTATTTTACCAGAAAACTCTTCTTCGAGCATGTTGACTCGAGATGGGTATTCTCCTGGTCCGTAATAACGGAAAAGATATTTATTATCCAGAACTTCCAATACGGCTTGCTTTTCTTCTTCTCCGATTTCTAAACCGCCGGGAAACATGGGTATGGCCGGAGTAGTTTTAATTGGTTTTCCACCTTCAATGGCCAGTTTTTCTTTATCTAAGTTAGGCGACATAGATCTTCCCTCCTATCTTAACTTCGTTTTTATTATAAAAAAATAAAGTTTAAAGTCAACCAACCAATCAGTTATTTTCAAAAATCTTAAGAATAAAAACCAGAAATTTCTATGTTTTTAAGCCTTGGTTAAAATAATTTCTTAAACATTAGATTATAGAATAGAGTGGGAGGGTATTACCTCATCAAGATTTTAAATTTTTATCAAAGTTTGGGTGGGAGTTTGAAAATTGTCAGGATTCATTTATCATATTTTATAAGGTCCTATTTGTAAAAAATAAGGAGGAATTATCTTGAAAACCAGAAATTTTCTATTATTGATTGTATTTTGTTTTTCTTTGATTTCAATTTTTGCTGGTTGCCTAAACAAATCCGCAGAACCGACACCCTCACCCTCTCCAACAGCTCCTCTTAATCCAAAAATTACATCAATATCTCCGGATTCGGGTCCCTCTGGAACGAAAATAACTCTTTTGGGATCAGACTTCGGAGCAGTACAGGGGTCAAGTCAATTAGTGTTTAAAAGAGGTGATAATAAAACTTTTGAAGGCGAAATCATTACCTGGTCGGATTTGAATATTTATACTCGGGTTCCTCAACTCATGAAGGATACTTATAAAGTCTATGTTATAGTTAATGAGGTATTAAGCAATCAGGTGGATTATGAATTAAAGCCGGTAGGTTCAGGGACAACCTGTACTCAGTGTGGTCAATAATAAGCTATCGAGAAGTAAATTAAAAAGGAGGAAGTGGTGAAAGGCAAAGTTATAAAAAGGGGTCAATGTAAAATAATTATGGAAGGAGACGAATGCACTGAGATTTATGCTTTTACCGATAAAATTGCTTTTTCAATAAGCACTCTCCTTCCCGGTCAACGTGCCTGTTTAGATCCCGGGCATAAAAATGCCGATGAAATCTGTTACGTGATTCAAGGGAAAATTGTGATTCACTTTCCTGATGAAGAGGAATATTATTTACTGGAAACTGGTGATGCGCTCTTGATTCCACCGGGAGTATCTCATTATTCCATCAATGTAGGAGAAGAAAAATCGATTACAGCCTGGGCTGGAGCCGGACCAGATATGGAACATTTTATAACCAAAGCAGAGTCATAAATCTGAGGAAAAGAGTTCAGATTTATGACTCAGATTATCATTGACAATAAAAATTTGGTATGTTAATTTCATTTTATTACCTGCAACGTCGATCAAGGATTGTTGCAAAAAGGGAGGAAAAATATGCGGAATTTAACTCGAGTATTTGTAGTAGTCATGCTGGTCTTATTAGCTCTAAGCACCACTGTGTTAGCCCAGGAGAAGTTTGAAATCGTTATGGTTGCAAAGCATGAAGGAATTTCCTGGTTTGACGATATGCGTACTGGTGTTGAAGAGTTTGGTAAGGATCATGAGGATGTTACTTCATACCAGATTGCCCCAGAAGGCGGAGACCCTGCCAAACAGGTTCAGATGGTTGAAGACCTCATTGCCAAGGGTGTTGATGCTATCCTGGTAGTTCCTAACGATCCAAAATCAATGATTCCGGTCATCAAAAAAGCCAAAGATGCTGGTATTATTGTGATCAGCCATGAAGCAGAAGAACTGAAAGGAATTGTTGATTATGATATGGAAGCTTTCCGGAATGAAGATTTTGGCGTTTTGATGTTTGAAAGCCTTGCTCGAGAGATGAACTACGAAGGCGAATATGTCGGTATGGTCGGTGCCTTGACTATGCAGACCCACATGCAATGGTTTCAGGCTGGACACGATTACGCAGCAGAGAAATATCCTAATATGAAATTCATCCTTCAAGAACCGGTTGAAGATTTCAATACTGAACAAACTGCCTATAATAAAGCTCGAGAACTCCTTCGTACTTACCCCAACATCAAAGGAATGTTTGGATGTTCCGCTTCATCAACTATCATGCAAGCCCAAGCTGTTGAGGAACGTGGTTTGCAGGAACAGGTAGCTGTAGTTGGATTAACCCTTCCATCTATGAGTAAAACCTATTTGGAATCTGGTTCTCTTCGTCAAGCTCAATGTTGGCGACCGGCTGATGCAGGTTATGTATGTGCCATGATTGCTTATAAAATACTCAAAGGAGAACCGTTAGAAACTGGTATTAGCCTTGGTAAAGAAGGGTATGAGAGTGTGACCGTAGAAGATGGTATTATCTATGGTAATGCACCGCTGGTACTCACCAAGGAAAATGTAAATGATTTCCCCTTCTAATAGCTCCTTTTTTTAACAAAGAAAACTTATCTAAATCTATGCCCAGCATTTTAAAGGCTGGGCATAGATTTAGATAAGCCTCTTGAGGCGGAATAAACATGGGACCACAATTAATTTTAAAGTTGAGCAATATCAGTAAAACTTTTCCAGGTGTACAAGCTTTGAAGAACGTGGATATGGATGTACGCTACGGAGAAGTTCACTGTTTGGTGGGTGAAAATGGTTCGGGAAAGTCTACTTTAATCCGCATTATCTCCGGTGTTGAATCACCTGAAAGTGGAACAATAGAAATTAACGGGAATTCCTATAAAAAGCTTACTGTTCGACAGGCCATGCGTGAAGGAGTGCAGGTTATTTATCAGGACCTTTCCCTCTTTCCCGACCTCTCAGTAGGAGAAAACATTGCTTTTAATTGGCTGGTTGAAAATTCCCAATGGCTCATTAATCAAAAAGAATACCTTCAAAGGGCGAACGAAGAGCTTGAGCGTCTTGATTCCAAAATTGATATGAAGGAACAGGTGAGTAATTTATCAATGAGCCAAAAACAGATTGTGGCAATTGCTCGGGCATTGGTCTTAGATGCCAAATTGCTTATATTTGATGAGCCAACAACCGCTTTGACCAAAAAAGAAATTGATACACTTTTGAAAACCATCGAGGAATTAAAACAAAGGAATATTACCTCGATATTTGTCAGCCATAAATTAAACGAAGTATTTCGTATCGCTGATATCATTACTGTTTTACGGGATGGAGAGAAAATTGGTGATTTCGCTGCCAATGAATTAGATGAAAACAAATTGGCTTACTATATGACCGGACGGGAAATAATATATGAAACTTTTGATTCAGAAATAAAAAAAGGGAAACGAGTTATTGAATTACGGGAATTAACACGAAAGCCCCACTTCAGCAATGTCAATTTATCGGTCAATGAAGGCGAAATTGTTGGCATTACTGGACCCCTTGGTGCTGGGCGGACTGAGCTGGCTCTATCTCTTTTTGGTTTAAATCATCCGCAATCCGGTGAAATTTTATTCGAGGATAAACGGGTACATATTGGTAATCCAGCTAAGGCTCGTGAGCTTGGAATCACCTTATTGCCAGAAGATAGGCATAGTCAAGGACTCTTTAGAACCAAAACCATAACCGACAATTTAACCGCTGCAACCCTTGAACAGTTAAGGCGTTTTCTTATCATCGATCAAACCAGGGCAAAAGAGGAAAGCAATAAAGTATTTAATGATCTTCGCATCAAAGCTTCTTCTATGGATACGATTGTTGAGACATTGTCAGGCGGAAACCAACAGCGAGTAGTGTTGGGAAAATGGTTGGCGACTAATCCAAAATTATTTATCCTCGATAGTCCAACGGTTGGAATCGACGTTGGTTCAAAATCGGAAATTTATGAAATAATCCATGAATTAGCCCGAAACCGTATGGCGATTATAATGATTTCTGATGAAATTCCTGAAATATACCATAATTGTAATCGCATCATTGTCATGAGGGATGGGAAAATAACTGCAAATGTAAATACCAGTGATACCACCGAGGATGAATTGCGTAGCCTTGTGGAAGGAAGGGCCTAAGATGAACGGAAGAAGGTATACAATCGGAGATTTAATGAAACGACAAGAATCAGTGTTGTTTCTCATTCTGTTCGCTTATTGCGCATTTGTTAGTATAGTTAATCCAACATTTTTAGCTCTGGATAATATTTTTGATATTGTTAAAAGTAGTGCCGGAATGATGGTATTGGCCATGGGAGTATTGGTGGTGTTAGTTTCAGGTGGGATTGATGTATCTTTCACGGCCATGGCAATATTTAGTGGTTACATTACCATCCGAATTATGATTGCGTTTGGTATCGATAGTTTATTTTTGGCTTTTTTAGCATCGGCTTTTATTGGTTTATTTTTGGGTTTTTTAAACGGTATCATCGTTCATAAATTTAGGTTGCGACCTCTCATCGTTACCTTAGGGACACAAAATATTTTTATTGGTGCTTTATCGGTATTATTTGGAACTAAGTTCATTCCGGTTGGACAGATGCCGAAATCTATCGTTCGATTCGGTACCAACTCTTTATTATCAATACCTTTATCGAGTGGAGGAACGGCGAATCTCACCTTATTCCTCGTTCCAGTTGCCCTGGTGGTATTGGTAACCTGGTTTATTTTAAACCGAACTATGTTGGGAAAAAGCGTCTATGCTCTGGGGAGCAGTCCGGTTGCCGCCCAACGAGCTGGATTGAATATCGCATCCATCCGCTATTTTGTTTATTCTTATATGGGAGTTTTAGCAGGAATAATGGGGATTATCTATGCAGCTGAAGTTCGATCGCTGAATCCGATTTCCTTAGTTGGCGAAGAACTTACGATTATTGCTGCAACAGTTCTGGGCGGTGCGAAGTTAACTGGAGGAAGAGGTACTGTTTTAGGAACATTTTTTGGAGTGCTCATCATTTCAGTTTTAAATACCACCTTAATCCTTATTGGTCTTTCGTCTTCCTGGAATAATTTCTTTGTTGGAATCATCATTCTCCTCAGTGTTGGAATAACAGCTTTTCGGAATAAAAAAGAGAGCGAGAAGAACCTGATCTTTCTGTGAGGAAAACACCAATGGTTAAAATATCCAAAGAAATGATCATCCTTTTTGTAATATTTGCGATTGTATTGGTTGGAATTGCAATTCTTTTGGGAGGAAGCTTCTATAACAGCCGTAATTTTGTATCGATGGGTTTTCAAATTCCTGAGTTCGGATTTTTAGCCTTAGCCATGTCCTTGGCAATGTTAACTGGTGGTATCGACTTATCCATTATTGGGAATATGAACCTTTCGGGAATATTAGCTGCCTTAATTCTTACCAACCAAAGCTTGCTTTCTACAGCCGGAACGACAGTGACGGTTGTATTGGCAATATTAGTAGCACTCTTATTTGGTTTAATTTGTGGTGCATTAAATGGAATTCTGATTGGATATATAAGAATACCTGCTATGTTGGCAACAATAGGTACCATGTTGTTTTATACTGGTGTTGGTATGGCAATTACCGGAGGACGAGGAGTGGTAGGCTTTCCAGAAATTTTTATGTTGTTTGGAAATTCTCGATTTTTAGGATTACCAATTCCTCTCCTTATTATGTTTATTATTTTTGCCTTGGTCGCCTTGGCTCTTGAACACACCGTATGGGGACGGAGTGTTTATTTGGTTGGAAATAACTATATAGCAGCGCTTTTTTCCGGTGTTCGAACCACTAAAACTATTATCCTGACTTACATGATTGGTGGATTAATGTGTGGTTTTAGTGCCCTGATTCTTATATCGAGAGTGAATTCAGCGCGGATTGGTTATGGTGATACCTATCTTCTTCAGGCTATTCTGGTTTCAGTAATGGGAGGAATTAATCCTGAGGGTGGTTCAGGGAAAGTGCTTGGAGTATTGCTGAGTATTTTAATCCTTCAATCTCTTTCCAGCTCTTTCACACTTTTTGCCATAACTCCCTATGCGAGGGGTTTAATCTATGGTTTGATGTTGTTGATCATCATGATTGTCAATTATGTATATGGAGAAGGATCCAAAAGATCGCTACGAAAAGCCAAAATAAAACAATAACAAAGAAATACCAAGTGGGATTCTACTGATTTAGTAACCTTAAGTGTATTCGAGAAGTTATAAGGAGGAAACACCATGCAAGACGGAGAATTAATTCAAATTGGATATTTAGTAAAGGACTTAGAAGGTGCCGTAAATTTTTATATGGAAACCATGAATGTTGGTCCCTGGGAAATATATACTTTTGCTCCTCCAGTGCTTCGTGAATCGATGGTGCGAGGAAAACCCTCCAATCATGAATTTCGCATTGCTTTAGCCTCACCAGGTCAGATTCAGGTTGAACTCATTCAACCCTTAACTGGTCGGAGTATTTATGATGAATATCTGGAACAAAAGGGAGAGGGATTACATCACGTCAAGTATTATTATAAGGATTGTCAAAAAGTAATTCAGGAATTTGAGAAAAAAGGAATTCCCGTTATTCAAAGTGGAAAGTTTGATGAAGACGAATATTATTACCTGGATACTTTAAAGCACTATGGAATGATGATTGAAATCGGGAACGGAGGAAAGATTAGACCTCCCGAAAGGATTATTTCAAAATAAATTGATTTAAATTTTTTTAAATGAAAAAGTAAAAAGATGAAATCCTCATAACTTCTGAATACGAAACCCCTGGATGACTCATCATCATAATTCCTTCTCCTTTGATGGGAGAAGGCGAGGATGGAAGTGTGATTATTACTCATTGCTATTCAATCATTAAGGGATTTATAGGATAAAAAAGGAGGAATTGTCATGAAAAAGAAAATAAAAAACCAGGTTTTTTGGGTGGGAAAAGTTGATTGGGAACTGAGGAAATTCCATGGAGATGAATTTTCCACTCATCATGGTTCTACCTATAACTCCTACTTGATTCAGGAAGAAAAAAACGTTCTGATTGATACGGTATGGATTCCATTTGCCGAAGAATTTGTTGAAAATTTGGCACAAGAGATTGATTTAAATAAGATAGATTATATCGTGGCCAATCATGGAGAAGTGGATCACAGTGGTGCTCTTCCTGCCCTCATGAAACACATTCCTAATGCTCCTATTTATTGTACCGCGAATGCCGTGAAATCATTGAAGGGTCAATACCATCAAGATTGGAATTTTTACGTGGTAAAAACCGGTGATAAAATAAGTATTGGCGGAGGGAAAGAGTTAGTTTTCGTTGAAATGCCAATGCTCCATTGGCCGGATAGCATGGCAACCTATATGACGGAGGATAATATTTTATTTAGTAATGACGCCTTTGGTCAGCATTTTGCAACTGACAAATTATATAACGATTTGGTAGATCAATGTGATTTGTTTAAAGAAGCAATCAAATACTACGCCAATATATTGACACCATTTAGTCAAATTCTGAAAAAAAAGTTGGAAGAAGTTCTTTCTTTGAATTTAACCATTGATATCATTGCTACTAGTCATGGGGTTATCTGGAGAGACAATCCCCTGCAGATTGTCGAGAAGTATTCCCAATGGGCAAATGATTATCAAGAAAATCAGATAACGATTATTTATGATACTATGTGGAATGGCACAAAAAAGCTTGCTGAGAAAATTGCCGAAGGAATTGAAATAGTTGATCCGGATGTTGAAGTGAAAGTATTTAATCTAACTAAGAGCGATCAGAATGATTTGATTACCGAAGTATTTAAATCCAAGAAAGTTGTTATCGGGTCACCCACGATTAATAATACTATTCTCCATTCCATCGCCGGTTTTATTCAATTAATGAAACAGATGAAATTTAAAGGAAAAAAGGCCACATCTTTCGGCTGTTATGGGTGGAGCGGGGAATCAACCAAAATTTTAAATGAAGCTTTAGCAAATGCCGGTTTTGAGGTTATTGAAGAAGGCTTTAGAAACCAATGGAATCCTGATGATGGGCGACAGATCGAAGCCATAGAATTTGGGAAAAAGATTGCCAAGGCATAAAAAGGAGTGGTAGTAATGGATAGTATTCAAATAATAGCTGCTGTACCTAAAAATGTTCCCTATTCCGGTGCATTGTACGCTGGAGATTTCATTTATGTATCGGGGCAAGTTCCTCTTGATGAATCAAAACAGGTTGTGGGAGAAGACATTGAAACTCAAACGACCTATACTCTCGAAAAAATTGAAGCCCTGCTGGCAAAAGCTGGAGCAAATTTAAATCATGTTGTGAAAACCACAGTTTTCTTGACTGATATGAAGAATTTTTCCAGAATGAATGAGGCCTACGGTAAGAAATTCAAAGAAATCTATCCCTGCCGAAGTTGCATTGAAGTTAGTCAATTGCCAGCACCAGTTCAAATCGAGATCGAAGCGGTTGCTTATTTTCCAAAAAAATAAAAAAACATTTTAAAATACCCTCACCCCTGTTAGCTTGATTTTTACAGAGAGAGAATTGATTATGTTTGTTCCCTCAATCTAACCCGTTTCACTAGTGGATCAAGGTTAGATTGAGGGAATTCTTTATATTACCGATCCTTCTACCCTGATTAGATTAGTTTAATTAATTATCTCCTTCCAATTCCATTTTTAAAGAAAAAAATTGGAGGAGATCTTTAAGGGTAATGACTCCTATCAATTGATCATTTTCAACGACCATTAGACGGCTATTTCCGGTTCGGTTCATTAAAGATAACGCTTGAGTGGCATCAGTGTCGGGATGGATGGTGTTATCTATTGAACAAGACTTGGAAACTTCTCCAGCAGTTTGAGTGCTCCATTTTTCCTTAGGAATTACTTTAATGTCACGGGTGGTTAAACACCCAACTAATTTACTATTTCGTACAACCGGAAACATTTTATAATGGTAACGATAAATATAATCCTCAACGGCTTCTTTTAGAGTCATGGTATCAGGTATGGTAACCGGATCAGGTTTCATAAATCGACGAACAGTCTCTCCCTCCAGAGCTTTGGAAATCATTAATCTTTGCATCGATACCTGGGAAGCATTTTGAAGAAACATTCCTATTAGGAACAGCCAAATTCCTCCAACAAAAGAACCCCGGAAAATACTAAAAACACCAAGGAAAATAAGAGTAAAACCGAATATTTCTCCCATTCGTGAGGCTATTCGAGTCGCCCAACGCAAATCTTTTTTTCTCCACCAAAGTATGGAGCGCAGAATTCGACCACCATCCAAAGGAAAAGCAGGAATTAAGTTAAATCCGGCTAGAGCCCAATTAATAATCCCCAAGTATCCAAAAATACCAGTAATTCCCATTGATACTCCAAGTCTTTTTAGGATTAAATAGGTACTGTAGAAAATCATACCAAGAGCAATACTGGTTACCGGACCGGCTAATGCCATATAAAATTCGGTTTTTGCATTGGCTGGTTCCTCGGTCATTTCGGCGACACCACCAAACATAAACAGGGTAATACCCCGGATTGACAATCCGAAACGGCGGGCGACCAAGGAATGAAAAAGCTCATGAATGACAATCGAGACGAATAAACCGATTGCTCCGAATATCCCCATCCACCAGTAGGTTGTTGAAGGTAAACCTTGATAATATTGGGGAAACACTCCCAGTGATAACGACCATATCATAAGAAAAAGGACAATTATCCAACTGGGATCAATTTTTATTTCAAATCCTAATAATCTGATTATCGGCACCGATTTACCGAACATTTCAATCACCTCATTTAAAAAGGGGCTGATGATTATTAACTAACTTTATTAGTTCGCCGCAAACTATAAAAGAGAAAAAAGCTAAAGTTTAAAAGGGATGTTGTTTTAAGATGTTTGCAGGAATTGTTTTTTGAGTGTTTTTTTGTGAAAATCCAAAATAGTGAATTACTTTTTTCACTAAACTATCCTTTAAACAAACAACCTAAATGCAACAATTATTCCTTTATCTTTTAGAAGATGGATTGAAGACATTTTTAATCCCCATGGTTAATTAAGACACTGGAATTAAATGAAGCGATCTCCTCAAGTTTTTTCATTTCTATTAATTATCCAACAAATACCTTTTAAACTAATTTTTTAGTTGTTATTAAAAATATATTCAGAATAGGCGAAAAGTGATACCATTAATAAAATATTAAATAAAAAAGAGGGGAAATTTGTATGAAAAAATGGAAGAAATGGTTGCTTATAATTGGCATTATAGTTGGTGTCTTTATTATCGGGATGTTTTATTATGCTATGGCTGGCATGCAAGAGATAAAAGAAATGGTGATAACTGATATTGATTTATCTCAAGTTAAGGACGGAGTATATACTGGTGAGTTTAAAGGAAATAGATGGTCTAACGCTGTAGAGGTGTCAGTGGAAGGTCATAAAATAACTGAAGTAAAAATTCTTGATGATGTTGGGATCCCAATACCCGAAATTTCAAAAAAATTGATAGAAAGTATAAAAGAAAAGCAAAGTTTAAATGTTGATGCTATCTCCCAGGCAACTATCAACACTAAAGCTTATTTAAAGTCAATAGAAAACGCTCTCAAAAAAGGGATGGAATAGATCGGGCACAAATAAAGACCGAGGGGGGAGGGAGCGAGGGGGAGAGGAAAAAAAGAGAAACGGTAGAAGGAAAAGATAGGAATGAAAACCTAAAGGTCTTTACAGGTAAGAAAGGAGGAGGGAAAGATTGAGAAACCAATAATAATGGTTTCAGAATTAACTAAGATATATCGAACTGGATCAGTTGAGGTCATTGCTCTAAAAGATGTAAGTTTCCAAGTTAATAAAGATGAATTTATTGCGATAATGGGACCATCTGGTTCAGGAAAATCAACCTTAATGTATATTCTTGGGTGTTTAGATCGAGCAACCAGAGGAAGTTATTATTTTGAAGGCCAAGAAGTATCCCGATTAAAAGAAAATACTTTAGCTATCATACGAAATAAAAAAATTGGATTCGTTTTTCAGACCTATAACCTGCTACCTCGCCTCAATGCTTTTCAGAATGTGGAGCTCCCATTAATCTATGCTGGAATCTCCGGTTCACAAAGGAAAATAATTGTTAAAAATGCACTTATCCAAGTTGGGTTGGAAAACCGGATATTCCATCGGCCAAATCAACTTTCAGGTGGGGAATCTCAACGGGTAGGCATTGCTCGAGCACTGGTAAATGACCCAACTATTTTATTGGCGGATGAACCGACTGGGAATCTCGATAGTAAATCAGGCGAAGAAGTGATGCAAATTTTTCAGAACTTGAACGATCAAGGGAAAATGATTATTTTAGTTACTCACGAAAGAGAAATCGCACAACATACTAAGCGAATCCTTCATTTTCTTGATGGTAAGTTGGTTGGGGATGAACCAGTCGAAAATCCACTCCGTGCCAGTGACCAATTAAAGCAGATATCAACATCTGTCTTATGTTAGGTAAAGAATATTCACGAAAACCTTATATCGATTATTCACAAACCTTAAAATAGTCATTTTCAGCTTGATGAAAGAAAAGTATCTGGACCAAAATGGATGAAGAACAAGGAATCCGAATGGGCAGTTTTTTGTATTATCGGTTGGTTAGGAGTAAGGGTCTTTTGGTATGAGCCTTGAGCTGGAAAATAGGAATCCTGATGGTTTAAAAAGAAATACCATCCTAAACCCGAAATAGATAGAAATACGATAATGCCAGCCATAAGCTGGTAACCACTTTTTTTATTCCAAAGTAGGAGGCCAATTATAGTCAAAAATGAAATCGGAAGAAACAGCAGCTGATTTTGAAAAAGGATGAAAGAGAGGATGATAACGCTAATCATCCAAAAAATTCTAACTTTACCTTGAAAAAAGATCAGTCCTAGAAAAGGATAAATGAACCAGAGTTTTGAAAAAAACACTGGTAGATTATAGGAAGATGAGATTAGAAATTCTGGGAGCATATATCTTAGGTTCAATGGAGAAGTATTGAGAAATAAAAAGGGATTACCGGAATAAACCCAATTAAAAAATAGGATAGCGGTAAGAAAAAAAACTGGAGGGAAAAGTGATACCAAGAAAAGGGAAGTTTTTCTTATAAGTGAGTCACGGAAAAAAAATAATTGGAAAATGGTCACCGGGATAATGACCCAAAGAAAGGATAATTGAGTTAAGGTTCCAATTCCAAGGCTTATCCCTGCTAGAAAGAAAAAATAAATTGACTGGGTTTCATGATATTGAACGATATTAACGATGGTAGTAGTGATGAAAAACGCCAACAAGAAAAATGAAGGCGAGGAAAGAGACAAAAGAAAAAAAGGAGAAGTTATAATCAAGAGAATAAAAATTGGTGGAAAGTTTTTTTGAATGATTATTTTGGAAAGTAGCCAGATAGTAAAGGTTCCAATAACCGGAGGAATGAGAGCAGGAAGATAACCGATCAAAGCAAAGAAAAAAGGTAAGAGAGGATAGGAAAGAAAGAGTAATTTAGGTTGTTCGGACTTAGAAGAAAAAAAGATTTGTGACTGATTGCTGTAAAAATCAACTTCTGACGTTATCAATCCTTTTTCTCGTGCTAAAAGAGTAAAGAAAAAAAAGAGAGAAAAACAACATGTATAGAAAATAACGGCAGGAATGATTTTTTTATTCATCCTATTTTTCCTCGATCTGTAATCCATGAATAGTTTTTTCCCAGAAAAAGGGACGGGTAAAAAGTTGAAAGATGCCTTTCCAAGCAGCAATACTGGTAAGCCACCAATACAAAGGATTTAAGAGCGAATAAAAAATGAGCCTGTCTATTCCTCGTCTGAAAACTGCCAACATGCTCAGATAAATCCCTAAAAAGTTACCAACGATGAGGTTAAAAATCCCCAAGTATAAGATAGGACCTGAAAAATAGCTTTGAAAAAATTCGCCCCGATTGAAAAGCCAGATAAAAAAGAGAATCCATAAAATAAGGGAAAATGCCTGTCCAAGCGTGGTTCCACCGATAAATACCTGGAGAGTAAACCATCCTTTCCAACCGGAATTCCTGACGACCTGAAAAGGATGGCGATTATGAACTAAAAAAGTTTGCAGATATCCTTTCAACCATCGCGAACGTTGACGAATCCAATTTTTTACCCGGCTATTGGCTTCTTCAAAAGTGGTAGAGGGAAGAATACCGACCCGATAGCCTCGATAGCTGGCTCTCATTCCTAAGTCAGCATCTTCAGTGACATTATACGGATCCCATCCTCCTAAATCTCGCAGAATCTTGGTACGGAAATGATTGGATGTTCCGCCAAGAGGTATGGGTAAATGGTTCAAATAAAGACCAGGAAGGAGGTAATCAAACCAGTAGGAATATTCCAGAGTGAATAAACGGGTGAGGATATTCTGTTCGGCATTATAAAAATTAAGAGCGTTTTGGAAACACATAATATCTGGTGGTGATGAACGAAAACAAGCCACCGCTTTTTTGAGCTGATCTCTTTCGGGGATATCTTCGGCGTCATAAATGGTGAGAAATTCACCTCGAGCAAAAGCCAGGCCAAAATTACAAGCTCGCGGTTTGGTCTTAGGCATTCCTTCGGGAACAATAACAAAGCGAACATTATAAGGCGGTTTTTCAGCTTTGCAGTGAACCAAAGTGTCTTGATCGTCTTCTTCGATAAGGAATATAACGTCGAGCTTTTCCGGAGGATAATCAAGGTTTTGAATAGCAGTTGTCAGTTGACGAATCACGTTTGGTGGTTCGTGGTAAAGAGGCAATAAAATGCTGTATGTGGGGAGATCGTTGGGACGAAGCTGAGGCTCATTTTTTTTAAATAATGAGCTATTTGTGTCGAGTTTTGCTCCGGAAGAGCTTAGTACAAACCGAAATATTACACTGATTGCATAAAAAAGATTAGCTAAACCCAATAAAATAAGGATGGTTAAGCGAGGGAGAGTAAAAACACCAATTAAGATGAGAGCACATAAAGCGCCTAAACTGATCCATTGAACAGGAATAAAAACTCTCATTGCTGATTCCTCTGGAGAACGATAAAAAAGACCAGAGGTAGCTTCCTGTAAGAATTTATCTTTAAAAAAGATATGGGCTAGCCAATCCAACTCGTAGGGTGTAATTAATTTAATAATGAGCTTTTTTCCCGGAAATTTATCTTCTAAAAAATGTCGAAGCGATACATTGTTGGGATTGGGGGTCAAGATTTCTAATTCTTCATGATCATAGCGGTAGGGAAAAAAGGAATATTGAAAAAAATCTTGGGAATTGAAAAACAAGAACAGCTTAGGGTCAATTTCTTGGGCGAGAAGATGGAGATTTTCACCGGTGTATTCAAAAGGACCTTGTTGGGTGATAACCTGATAGAGCTGTATTGGAGTTATAGAACCAAGAGAAATAAGAATTTCTCCCAAAAGACTTCCAGTTTCCTTTTGGAGTTCAAGAGCCTGAGCTAACTGTTCTTTGGTTATTAAATTTTTTTCAATTAATATTTCACCTATGGGTTTACTGGTCATTTTTTTATTGGGGGTTGAGTCATTCTTGGGTAAAAAGCCCCAAAAAAGATCCCAATCAGGATGAGAGAAAAAGTTAAGAGGTAAATTCGATAGCGTTGATAGAAATTTCCCTCTTTAATGCTTTCAAAGAATGAATGAAAATTGAGCCCACCTATTAGGATTTTAGAAGATTTTTGGACGAAATACTGGTTTTTCAAATAAAGAGTGTTCGATTTATATTGGTGATGATATAATTCCAAACTCTTCAAACCAAAACTGATAGTATTTATGGTAAAAATAAACAATACTACTAGAAAGAATGTTTTCATTTTTTCTTCCTCCATGATAGTTTATCGGACGAATGGTGAATTTTATTATATAACCGGGTTATGTTTTAACTATTATCAAGAAATGAGTCGATAGTTAGCTGGGAAGGATATAATATGATTATTCCTTCATGATGGTAAATGGAGATGATGATCATGCCAATTGCCCTTATAATGGCTGGTGGAAAAGGTGAGCGTCTCTGGCCGTTAAGTACCTCAAAAAAACCAAAACAATTTACAGCTTTAATGAACAAAACATTTTTTCAAATGACTGTTGACCGAGTTCTTCCTTTAGTGGGGGAGGATGGTATTTACGTGGTAACCCAGGAAAATTTTAAATCCGAAATCTTAAAGGAAGTTCCTTTTTTGTTAGAAAAAAATATCATATTTGAACCAGTTGGGAGAAATACTGCTCCCTGCATTGGATTAGGTGCACTCACAATAGCTCGTGAAAACCCCAACGAAGTCATGATTGTAATTCCGTCTGATCACCTGATTTTTGATGAAGAACGATTTCGTGAAATTATTAGTTTTGCTTGTGAAGTCGGGATGAAAGATTATCTGATTACTATAGGAATAGCGCCAACTGAAGCCCACACTGGTTACGGTTATATTCATTATGGGGATGAAAAATTTTGCAAACAAGATATAAAAGCCTGTCAGGTGCTTAGATTTATTGAGAAGCCGGATATTAAAAAAGCAAATTACTATTTTTCCAACCCTTCCTATCTCTGGAATAGTGGAATATTTATTTGGAAAGCTCAAACCATTTTAGAAGAAATAACAACCCATATGCCCGATCTTTTTCAGGGACTTAATATCATTCAACACTATTGGGGAACACCAGAACTAGAAACCATGAAATCTCAGGTATTCAATACACTTCCATCGATTTCCATCGATTACGGTATTATGGAGAAATCAGAGAGAGTATTAGTTATCCCAGCTTCTTTCCAGTGGAACGATATTGGTTCCTGGTTGGCATTAGAAAAAGTATTCTCTCAGGATAAATCAAAAAACCTATCCATTGGCCCCAATTTTAGCCTACAGAGTCAAAATAATATTATCTATTCCCAAAAACCAATTATAACCTTTGGAGTGGATGACCTGATTATTGTTGAAACTAAAAATGCTGTATTGGTGATGCCTAAAAACCATGACCAAAAGATTAAAGAATTAATACAGGAACTTAAAACCAGTGAACAGTTCAGGCATCTTACCTAACCTTTTTCATCTGTTTAAAAGCTAAATAATTTCACTCCGGTTAAAATCATCTTCAATCCGAATAATATCTTCTTCGGAGATACAATTGCCGTTTTGAACTTCAATTATTTCCAAAAGTTCATTACCTCGATTTTCTACTCGGTGAAACGTCTGCATGGGAATATAAGTGCTCTGATTCGGATCTAAAAAGAAGGTTTGATCTCCAACGGTGACCAATGCTTCTCCTTTGACTATCAACCAGTATTCATTGCGATGGTAGTGCATTTGTAGGCTTAAACGGTAACCAGGATAAACAACAATTTTTTTAACCTTGTAATGAGGTCCCTGATCGATAATGGCATAATATCCCCAGGGTTTTTCGATTTGAGCCGGTTCTTTTTGTGCCGAGTCTTCAGAAAATCCATTTTTATTTTTCAGGTTTACTTCATTTTCAAGACAAACTGATAAATTACTTTTTTCGTTTTCTTTTAGATAGATCGGAGTAGAAGATGTTGATTTTTTTTCAGTTATAAAGAGGCCATTTGATAAAAAGCGAGCAGTTTCAACCTCATCCGAGCTTTTTTTACTAAACTGTTGGCTTATATCACTCTTTGTAGTTGAAGATTTCCTATCTTTACGAACCATTTTATAAATCCTCCTATGGAAAACTTTCCTATGGAAATGGTTCGTATTTTACAAATCATCATTTCGTTTTTTAGGTGAGTTTCGGCGGCTCGACTGCCATAGCATATAAATGCTTTAGACTCTTAGCTTTGCGCCTTTTCCTTTAGGAAAGTTTGACTTTTCAGGTACCCATTCTTTTCCAATATTATCGACAAAAAAGAAGTTTCCTTTAGAATAGAATTAATATATTTAATAAACTGGATAAAAAAAATTTACCAATGGAATCAGAAAATTTATCGAATAAATAGCCAGGCTACTTGGTAGCAGCAGATGAGGATGAAAATACTTATCTAAAAGAGTCAAAGTGAGGAGCGCATCGATACATCTAAAAAAACTACTTTCTACTATGTATATGATGAGATTTTCTTAATCGCTGACCAGCAAAAAATTCTAAAACTTCCTGCCAGGAATTACTTTCTTCAATGGTGATGGTATCTTTTTTTGCTTGATAATCAAATTTTTGAATAAAAGATTTAAGATTTTCATCAATATTTTTAAGACTTTTCAGGGTAAGCTCTTGGAGTTCAGATCGAATTGAAGAAGTAAGTTTTATTTCATTTTGATGGACTGTGCAAAAGAAGGTATATTCTCCCCAGATACTTTTAAAATCCTTCCACCGCTTTTGAAGAATATTTTCAAGATGATGTATTTTATCTTTCCAAATCTGGCAAAGTGGACAATGATTTATGACTGGATAATTTTCATTTTTTAAGGAGGTATTGAGTAGATCCTCATAAACAATGCTGATACCTAAAATTGATGGTCGAGCATCAAAAACCCTTCGTAAATGATCCTGGCAAAAGCCACCTTGGTTACGGAGTTTTTGACGAATTTCTGGATCAGTGACAAATTCATAGAATAAACCATCTAAAGATTTCTCTTCAAAGGTTTTTTTATAACTGCAAATTGGACAACCACTTTCTGAGAAGAGTTCCAGCAAATCGTAATAAGTTTTATCCATGCTTCATCTCCTTGTATCAAATCAGCTCCATTTCAGGATGTTATCATAAATTCAAAAAAGGAGAAAGAAATGAACCTAGTTATGAACATAATTATTGGCAAATAGGGGCCTATTGTTGTGAATCAGAGCAATTTAAGGTTGACTCAAGTGTCGATAAGAATGACAGTTTTATAATAAAAGGTGAGAAGGTTATTGGTATCATCGATGATTATACTTATTGGATTGATATTTCCAATCAATTCTATTTATTGTAGTTCCTCGAAATATTCAAAAGAATCAACCAAATCTAAGTAAACTCCATCAAAACCAGCTTTGAGTATTTTATCAAGATAAGCATCTAGATTTCCAAAAATTATTTCCCGCCACTCTTTATCCCAATAACGAACTTTATAATTTCCACTCCAGTCAGGGTTTTCTTCCTCTAACCAAGATGGAGGATTGATATCCCATTCTTTTTG
>MTKW01017455.1_pt1 | contig 18730 bp, 14 predicted proteins | sample 1042761 | NCBI WGS metagenome assembly MTKW01 (sample SAMN06205366, study PRJNA360243) | anaerobic digester metagenome | biome: Wastewater treatment plant; feature: Anaerobic digester sludge; material: sludge; isolation source: anaerobic digester fed with sludge from wastewater treatment plant ... | reverse complement strand
CCGGAGACCTTGTGCCGGATGGAAACATTGAGGTTATCATGTCAATTCTTTCCAACTACACGCCGGATAGTCTGGCTGAATGCACCGTTGAATGCGGCATTGAGCATCTTTCAAAATGGAGTGGTGAGTTAACCCCGCAAGCTTTTGCCCGTAAATTTGAACTTGCAAACCGCATTGCACAAACCGATATTTCCCGTGCGGTTACGCACAACAAAGGAATTTACAATGGTGTGGATGCCCTGATTTTAGCCACCGGCAACGATTGGCGTGCAGTTGAAGCATGTGGTCATGCCTACGCCTCAGCCAGCGGCAGCTATCTTGCGCTCACCGAAACCGAAATATCAGATCGGCAGTTCAGATACAGGCTGAAAATTCCATTGGCTCTGGGAACTGTTGGCGGTCTCACCAATACCCATCCCCTTGCCCGGCTGGCGCTTCAAATTTTAGGAAATCCGGGAGCAAAAGAGCTGATGATGATTGCTGCCGCAGCGGGAATGGCAAATAATTTCAGTGCGATATCGGCATTAATTACCTCAGGCATACAGAAAGGACACATGAAAATGCATCTGCCAAATATTCTGAAACAGCTTCGGGCTACAAAAGCTGAGGCAGAGGTGGTAGTGAACTATTTTGAAAAAAAAGAGATATCTTATGCGGCTGTAAAAAATTTCTTAACCCGGTTGAGGATAGAAAATGGGAAATGAGCAAAAAAATATCAAAAATTTTTACGCTCCGGGAAAACTGCTGATTTCCGGTGAATATCTGGTGTTACGCGGCGCCCAAGCACTGGCGGTGCCGTTAAAATTTGGACAATCCCTGCGGGTGGAAACCCACGAAGGGGAAAACAGACTTCGCTGGGAAGCATATCTGCCTGACAGAAAATGGTTTTCAGCGCTTTTCAACACTGAAAATTTTGAATACCTGCAGAGTGATAATCAGGAATTAACTCTAAGATTACAAAGCATTTTCAGGGAAATCCGAAAACTTAATCCTAACTTCTTAAAGAAACCTGCTGAAACGCTGATTTCTACAACATTATCGTTCAACCCGGAATGGGGAACCGGCTCCAGCAGCTCGTTGATAGCAAACATGGCAAAATGGGCAGAAATTGACCCGTTTGAACTGAACAAGCGCATTTTTGGCGGTTCCGGCTACGACATTGCTTCCGTAATCACTGGCAAATCAATAATTTATCGGCTCATAAATGAACAGCCGGACTATCATATAACAGATTTTGCACCCCCATTTTCGGAAAATCTCTACTTTGTATATCAGAACCGAAAACAAAAAAGCAGAACAGCAATAGAAGGTTTTTCAAACACTCCGGTATCCGATGAAGAGTTGTCTGCCATTTCGAAAATTACACTCAAAATGATTTCAACGGATTGCCTCAGCGAGTTTTCTGCATTAATGGATGAACACGAACAAATTGTTGCAAAAATATTAAAACAAACACCTGTGAAACAGCTTCTTTTTCAGGACTTCAACGGAAGCATAAAATCCCTGGGGGCGTGGGGAGGCGATTTCCTGCTGGCAGCATCCGGTCAAAAACATGAATATGTTATGGACTATTTTTCCCAAAAAGGATTTAAAACCATCATTTCATGGAAAGATATGGTAGCCGGTGAAGTTATCTCTTCAAGGTTTTAGTTTCCTGTCAAAACCGATTTTCCGAAGCGCACAATTGATACGTAATTAAATACAAATTACTTTAATGAACAGACAAATGGAACCGGATTTAATCTCCTCTTTAGCAGCCGGTGATTTTCAGACGGCATGGAAAGTGCCGTCAAATATTGCACTGATAAAATATTGGGGAAAACGTGGCAATCAGCTCCCAAATAATCCTTCATTAAGTATTACTTTGAAAAACGCTGTAACCATCACCCGTTTTCATGCAAAAAAAAGAGAATATAATGAATTGAACAAAGGTGGCGTCAGTCTGAAATATTTTTTCAATGACCGGCAAAACAAAGCATTTGAAGAGCGTATCTCACGGCAGATGACTGAGTTGCCGGCTGAGCTCCCCTTTTTGGCAGAATATACTATCCGTGCCGAAAGCAGCAACACTTTTCCCTACTCGGCAGGAATTGCCTCGTCAGCGTCATCAATGGCAGCCGTGTCGCTGTTCATTACCGAGTTGGAACAAATACACACTAAATCAATCTACACTGAAAATGAATTTTACCGGCGGGCATCCGGTTTGGCAAGGCAGTTTTCAGGCAGCGCTTCGCGCTCTCTGTTTGGAGGCTGGACAGCATGGGGAGCTTCTGAAGCCATCCCGGAAAGCAGCGACTACCACGCAGTTCCATTACTCACTCCCCTGCATCCGGTTTTTGAAAACCCGGGCGTTGCCATTTTACTAATCAGCAGCACTCCAAAAAAAGTGTCCAGCACCCGGGGACACCAACTTATGGACAGCCATCCCTTTGCAAAAGCCCGATATAAACAGGCGCGAAACAATTTGATGAATTTGCTGGAAGCACTTGCAAGCGGGAATTTTGATCAATTTGCACAAATCGCCGAAAATGAAGCGCTCACACTGCACAGCCTGTTAATGACCTCTTCTCCCGAAGGATTGCTGCTGAAACCGGAATCGCTTCACGTTATGGAGGCAGTCAGGGATTTCAGAAAAGCAACAGGAACACCTGTCTGCTTTACTTTGGATGCCGGACCGAATATCCTGCTGATTTATCCGCAGGAAGCCAAAAAAGAGGTGGCGACATTTATTAATAAATCGTTGTTCCGGTTTTGCGAAAACGGAAAATGGATTGATGACTGTATGGGTAAGGGTCCGGAAAAACTCCGATATTAAATTGAGTGAAGCTATGTTTCCTGCATTTGAATCCGGTGAAAAAAAATCATTCCCATCAAAGATTTTGTTGCTGGGTGAATATGGCATTTTAACAGGCTCCGCCGCAATTGCCACCCCTTTCCCTCTATTTTCGGGAGAGCTTTGCCTCCCACCAAAATTTGAAAACTTTAAGGAAACGGAGTTCGTGAAAAGGTCAAATNNCAAGCTGAAAAACGACATTGATTCAGGCCTCTGGTTCAACTCGGATATTCCTCAAAACTATGGCATTGGAAGCTCAGGAGCACTGACAGCAGCTCTGTTTAACCGCTATGCGCCCGACAAAATAAAAAAATTGCCACTCCGGGAAATCCGAACAAAAATGGCATCTGTCGAAAATTATTTTCATAAAACCAGTTCGGGAATTGACCCTTTGGTTTCCCTGATAAACAAACCTTTACATTTTAGCAGCAGCGGTGAAATTTCTCTGATTCAGCAAAATATCATTCCGGCTTTCACCAAAAATAAAAATGGAAAAGAGCCGGGCTTTTCCATTTTTTTAGTTGACAGCAAAACCCCAATTAGAACCGGGGGACTGGTTGAATGGTATCTGAAAGAATATCAAAACAGAGATTTTAAACATGCAGCAGACACTGTTTACATACCTGCCAACAATAGCGCTGTTCGAGCTTTGCTTTCTTGTAACTACTCAGCTTTGCTTTCTGGAATTGCCACTGTTTCCCATTTTCAGAAACAATTCTTAACCCTTTTGATACTTCCTGAATTCAGAAAACACGTCAGCCACGGACTCACAACCGGTGATTTTTTTCTGAAGCTTTGCGGCTCAGGAGGTGGCGGCTATATGTTGGGCTTCACTCAAAACACCAATCGGGTAAAAGAGTATTTCTCACAAAATCAACTGGAGATTTTGTTTCTTGAATGATAAAGACAAAATGCTGAGGACTCAAAAAAGAGTATTCTCCTGCTAATCTGTTAATTGGCGACCTGCCGTTTTGCTATTCTGTTTATCTGTCAATTCAGGTTATTTTCTGCCACCATTTAGAAAATTGCTGTTCTTTTGCCTTCAAATTTACCTGTTCGCCAATTTTTGGAGTCCATAAGCTGATATTTTCTCTACGGCAAAGATTGCTGATTCTTATCAGCGGCTCATCCCAAGCGTGAGTGGAAAGTGAAAATTTTGAGTTGTGTACGGGAAGAAGATTTTTAGCATTCAAATCATTGGCTGCCCTTATGACCTCTTCCGGCATCATATGGATGTTTTTCCAGTTTTTATTGTATTGCCCGTTCTCCAGAACAGCCAGGTCAAAAGGGCCGAATGATTTGCCTATGCTTGCGAAATGGGTGTCATAGCCTCCGTCGCCACCGATAAATATTGTCATTCCTTTTGTTTTTAAAACAAAAGAGGTCCACAGCGTTTTGTTTCTTTTCAATCCCCTTCCCGAAAAATGCCTTGCCGGAACAGTGTAAATTTCAATGCCATCTTTTGAAGCTACTTGCTGATTCCAGTTCCTCTCTGTGATTTGGTCTGCTGCATAGCCCCAATATTTTAAGTGGCTGCCCGCACCAAGTCCGCAGGCTGCCTGTTTGACTTTCGGCTGTAGTCTTTTTACAGTCGGATAGTCCAGATGATCCCAATGGTCGTGTGTGATGAGAAGCCAGTCAATCTCCGGAATGTCATCAGCGGAATAAATATTACTTCCCCTAAAGGCTTTGCCAAAGAAGGAAAACGGAGAGGCATGGGATGAGAAAACCGGGTCAACCAAAATGCGTCTGCCCTCAATTTGTAAAAAATATGAGGAGTGCCCGAACCACACCAGAACATCTTTATCGACATCCAAACAGTTCAAATCTGTTTTAACAGAAGGAATTTCACATTTAGGAATTGCTCTTTTACTTCGCCTGAAGAACAATTCCCTGGCAACTATAAATCCATTGGCATTTGGGGTAAATGTGTGGGTCAGGCTTTGATTCCGGAAAGAACCGTTTTTAAAATTCTGCTCACTTTTAATCTGGCGTAAATGATCACCCCGGGGAAGTTTTCCAAATTTGGGGTGACTTAAAACAACAGTTGTCAAAACGGTCAATAAAAGTAATATTCCAAGGATTAAATACATTTAGTGTTGGTTTATTTCAAATTATTGCAAGCAGCTGAAGTTTTGCAGAAAATATATTAATCTCTCAAACTTTCGAGCCTGTCAAACTCATTTAACTATCAAACGTTGTGGCTTCTATATGGTAGGCATTTCTGTCCTGTGAGCTTCGCGAAACAAGTTCTCCCAAAAAGCCGGCAAGGAAAAACTGCGCACCGATAATCATGGCTGTCAGTGCGATGTAGAAATAAGGNNGGACCGCGAATGAACCGCTCCATGCCAAATTTGGTTGTGCCATATTTCCGTTCACTGTGTTCCACCACTTTTTCGCCGATGTTGGTAAATCCAGCCCACTTGGCTAAAACCGGAATGTAACGGTGCATCTCGCCATACACTTCAATGCTTTTAACCACGTTGCTGCGATAGGCTTTCAGTCCGCAGTTCATGTCGTGCAGTTTGATTCCTGTCATTCGCCGCACAGTCCAGTTGTAAAATTTACTGGGAATATTCTTTGTAAAAACCGGGTCGTGCCGTTTCTTTTTCCACCCCGAAACAAGGTCGAAACCATCTTCGGTAATCATCCGGTAGAGTTCGGGTATTTCATTCGGACTGTCCTGAAGGTCGGCATCCATAGTGATGACCACACTCCCTTTTGCAGCGCTAAACCCGCAGTAGAGGGCGGCAGACTTTCCGTAATTTCGTCTGAATTTTATCCCTTTGATGTTCCGGTTTTCCGCCTGAAGATTCTGAATCACCTGCCAGGAGTTGTCCCGGCTGCCGTCGTCAATCATCAGAATTTCGTAGGAGAAGTGATTTTCAACCATCACCCTCTCAATCCATGCTGCCAGCTCCGGCAATGACTCTTCTTCGTTAAATAAAGGGACAACAACAGAAATATCCATCTTAAAAAATCTTTTTCCGGTTATTCAGTAAATGGGTCTGCCGGTTTTTTTTGAGTAAAAATAGAAGTAATCAGAGAAATAATCAATCCTGCCAGAGCTCCTCCAAAAATGCCCATCACAAGTAAAATCGTCGGACTCTGGAATTTAGATACCATTTGAATTGCCATTTCAATCTGTTCTTCGGGCAGTTTCCCCTGTGTAACAAGCTGTTCTTCCGCCATCAGGCGCATTTGTTCCTGCAGGGAAGGGTCAATAACCGTATAAAGTATATAGGTATAAACCGATGATATCAGGGAAGCGAACACAAGGGTGAGTACTCCGACCCCTAACGCCTCTCCGTAGGTCATTACGCCTCCCAAAGATTTACGGTGACTTAACTGTGCATAAATTATCCCTCCAATCATTAAGATATAGCCAACCCATGATGATGATTCTGCGAAAGTGTTGTCGGTAACGTAATATGCCACCGAAACGAGAACGAGGGCAGCACCCAGGTAAAGCCCGTAATTAAGTGATGATTTACAGATAGATACTTTCTCTTTTTCCATGACTTTTGTTATGTTGCTAAAAGAATGTTAAATGCAAATATAGTTTTATTTGGGCGTATGTTTGCCGGGAACTTAAAATTTTCTACTTTTGCACCGGGTAAGTCCTGTGCGACCAGCTCCTGCTGAATTCCCCCAGGGTCGGAAGGCAGCAAGGGTAGGCGGTTGTAGCGGTGCGACACAGATAGCTTACCCACTTTTTATTATAAAAAAAGAGTTTTGAAATGTTTCTGTTTGTTTTGCACAATCAAAAATAAATTCTTTTCTTTGCGCCGCTGTTTTTAAAAACAGCGATCGTTCTGAAAATACTGAAAAAAGGCCGGATTAGCTCAGTTGGCCAGAGCACGTGATTTGTAATCTCGGGGTCGTCAGTTCGAATCTGACATCCGGCTCGAAAAACTTTACGGGGAGATACCAAAGTGGACAAATGGGGTAGACTGTAAATCTATTGGCTGACGCCTTCGGAGGTTCGAATCCTCCTCTCCCCACAATTGATAAAGCCTTTCACCTGACGGTGAGAGGCTTTTTTTAATGATTCTCCAAATCTGAAAATTTGCGTCTAAGACAATCCCAAAATACTTTCAAAATCAAGAAGAATATTGTCTCTTGCCGAATCGGAAATCATGCCGCCGGCACAAACTAAGGTGCGGGCAGGTTTGCTTGCAATCACTGCAAAGTCATGTGTTGAGATGATTATGGTTTTGCCTTCACTGTTCAATTCGAGAAAAAGTTCCATAATTTCTGTTGAGGTTTCAGGATCAAGGTTTCCTGTTGGCTCATCTGCAAGAATGATCAGCGGATCGTTGAGAATGGCGCGGGCAATCACCACTCGCTGCTGTTCGCCACCGCTGAGCTGATAGGGCATTTTCCTTTTTGCATCGAACATGCCGACACGCTTTAGCACCTGCCCGATGCGCTCCGTAATTTCCAGGCGGTTTCTCCATCCGGTAGCCTTCAATACAAATTCCAAATTATCAAAAACATTTCTGTCGGGAAGCAGTCTGAAATCCTGAAAAACAACCCCCAGCTTACGGCGAAGCTGTGAAATGGCTTTATGTTTTATGTTCTGAAGATTAAATCCTGCAACTTCTCCAATTCCCTTTTGCAGCGGAAGCTCAGCGTTGAGTGTCTTTATCAGGCTCGATTTGCCGGTGCCCACCTTCCCGGTAACATAGACAAATTCACCTGCATTGATAGTGAGATTTATGTCCGAAAGTATCAGATTATCACGCTGATATATGTCAACCGAAAGCAACTCTATGATTTTGTTATTTTCCATTTATTAACAAATTCAGCCCGAATATAAGGTTAATTTTTTTACCCGCACAGATAATAAAGGAAAGAAATAAACAGTTAGTTGTTAAGAAAAACTAATGATTTTGAATGGTTCATAAGAAGTATAATAACTATTTTAGGACTTTAATTGAAAACAAATTATTTGGAATCAGCTATAATAGGCTGCTGATTGAAAATCGCACACAGGTTTGATATAAGGAGAAAGTGAGTCCGTTTTATACCATTGAAAAAATATTTGAATGAAAACAATACGGTTTAATTTTATTTTTTTTGTTTTTTTAATTCTTGCTCTTCCCGTTTTTGCACAGCAAACTGCTTTTTTTGAAGATGAGGAAAAAGAAGTTCAAACGGGAAGGGAGCTTTTCCACCAGGGAAAATACAATGCAGCTTTTCGGCAGTTTGAAAAAGTACAGGAAATGATTGACCCTGCATCAGAACTTTTCTCTGAGGCTGCTTACTTCAAATCGGTTTCAGCGCTGAAAGCCGGACACTCTTCAGGATACAGATTATTAGAGAATTTTATTGAACGCCATCCGGCAAGCCCCTATATGAATAATGCGCTTTTCAATCTCGGCGACTACCAGTTTGAAAGGAAACAGTATGCAGCTATGCTGAAAACATTTAGCGGAGTTGACCAGAATTCACTAACAGAATCCGAAAGGACAAAGCTGCAATACCAAAGCGGATATGCTCATTTAATGGCAGATAATACGGAAGAGGCACTGAGAGAATTTAATGTGGTTAAAAACTCAAACTCTGTTTACAGCAAGCCGGCAACATATTACTGGGCGCACATCATGTATCTGCAAGAAAACTATCAGTCGGCACTTGACGGATTTAAGCAATTGGAATCTGAGCCTGCTTACTCCAGAGTTATCCCGCTTTATGTGAGCCACATCTACTACAAGCAGCAACGCTATGAGGAGATTATCAGTTATACGGTTCCCATTCTAAATGAGGTGGAAGAAGAACATAAAAGCGAATTGTCAAAAATTGTTGGAGATTCATATTTTCACCTGCGCGAATATTCTCAGGCAATCCCATATCTTGAAGCCTTTCACCAGACGGCAGGAATGAAAACAAGGGAAGACAACTATCTGCTGGGATATTGCTATTACAGCACCGGTGCGTTTGACAAGGCAATCCCATTGCTGGAAAATGCATCAAAAGGCAAGGACGAAATGACGCAAAATGCCTACTATCATTTGGCTGACAGCTACATCCGGGTGAATGAAAAGGAAAAGGCAAGGGTTGCTTTTGAGGCAGCTTCAGAATTTGATTTCAATGAGCGGATAAAGGAGGATGCATTGTTCAGCTATGCAAAACTTACCTATGAGCTCTCCTATTCTCCATTCAATGAGACCATTAAGGCTTTTGACAGATATATCACATTATATCCTAATTCTCAGCGGAATACAGAGGCATACCGCTATTTAACGCAGGTATTTATGGTTACACGAAACTATAAAGACGCCATGAGTTCCATAGAAAAGATAGAGGTGAAGTCTTCTGAGATTTTAGGCGCCTACCAGCGCGTAACCTTCTACCGTGGTCTGGAACTTTTCAACAACTTATCATATAATCAGGCTATTGACCACTTTAACCTGTCGCTTCAAAACGGGACGTATAACCGCGAAATAAATGCCCGCGCACTTTTCTGGAAGGCTGAAGCGCTCTACCGGACAGGCGATTACCGGGCTGCGGCAGACAGCTATTCACAGTTTCTAAGAACTGCCGGAGCGGCATCTATCCCTGAGTATAAAGATGCAGAATACAATTTGGCATACTCCTGGTTTAAACTGGAAAACTTTGAACAGGCAGCAGCACATTTCAGAAATTATATCAACTCCATGCAAAACCAGCGTACAGAAAAGCTCGCTGACGCATATAACCGGTTAGGCGATTACTATTTCGCAAATACGGAATATACATCTGCCATGCAAAACTATCAGAAAGCTCTGGATATGCGCATTTTTGATGCTGATTACTCATTGTATCAGATTGCTTTTTGTCAGGGACTGCAGCACGACCAGCAGGGAAAAATAAATTCACTGAGTAAATTGCAGGAGGGGTTTCCCGATTCCGAATATGTTGATGATGCGCTTTATGAATTGGGGCGCGCAAATGAACGTCTGGGGAAATATGCGGAGGCTCTCGGAAATTATCAACGGATTGTAAACAATTATGCCGATGGCGCTTTTTATCCCAGGGCATTGCTGCAAACGGGACTGATTCATTTTAATAATGGAAATTTCAGTGAAGCATTGATAAATTACAAGAAAGTTGCTGAAAACTTCCCCGGAACACCTGAGGCTCAGGCAGCGCTGTCAGGAATAAAAAACAGCTACGTTGAGATGAACAATGTTGACGGCTATTTCGCATATACCCGAACCCTCGGCAGCGGAGTTAACATAACCGTTTCCGAGCAGGACTCACTTACTTACACAGCAGCCGAACGGCTCTACATGTCGCGCGACAGGCAGGCAACACAACAACTTCAGCAATATTTGCAGCAATTTCCAAATGGAAGTTTCGTAACCAATGCCCATTTTTATCTCGCTGAACTTCTCTACGATGAGGGCAGTTACACAAAAGCCAATGAACACTACTCCTTTGTCGCCCGTCAGCCCAACAATATTTTTAGTGAACAGGCGCTCTCACGTGCATCGGAACTCACTTTTAATGCCGGAAATTTTGAACAGGCGCTGGAGTTGTTTAACCGGCTTGAAAAACTGGCAGGAAACAAATGGAATCAGCTGAGAGCCTATACCGGACAAATGCGCTGTAATTTTCATCTGAAGCATTTTAATGAAGCAATTCAGGCTGCCGAAAGAGTGAAAAAGTCTGAAGCTGCCAACGAAGCATGGAATAAAGAGGCAAATTTCATTTCCGGAAAATCACACTATCTGCTTGGTAACCAGAATGCTGCACTTGAACCTTTAAAAACAGTGGCTTCCGACACCAAATTAGAGCAAGGAGCAGAAGCGAAATTTCTTGTTTCCGAAATCTATTACAAGCAAAACCAGAAGAAACAGGCGGAAGAGGAGATTATGGATTTCATATCAAAAGGTACACCCTTTCAGTTCTGGCTTGGAAAAGCATTCCTGCTTCTGTCGGACATATATTATGACCGCGGAGATTATTTTCAGGCAAAACACACCCTTCGCAGTGTGGTGGAAAATTATGGTGCCGAAAATGACGGTGTAAAAGCAGAAGCTTCACGAAAACTTGCTGAGCTTGAAAAAATGGAACAGTCTGAACAGCAAAAGGCTAAAGACAATTCGTTCCAACTAAAAATTAACGATAATTAAATTGAGATGAATATGTTCGCAAATACCATACGATATTTTTTACTCTCTGTTTTTGTGATTTTCCTGAGCGGCAAAATCATTGCACAGCAGGATGATAGACTCATTCAGGAAGTGGAAGTGGTTAAATCCTATCGCCCAACAATTTCTGATGCAAACAAAATCAGCACCATGCCCGCAATGAACGAGGAGCAGCACGAAAAACCGGTATTTACATACAGTATTTTCAGTCAACCGATATTTAATGCTTTTTCGGTCAATACTCTGAAAGCTGCAACTGTGGCATCTGCGCCAAAGGAGGATCCCGGATTGGGATATCTCCGTGCAGGAGCAGGAAACTACAACAGACCATACGGAGAACTGTTCTTCAACAGTAAAAACTCCAGAAATACCCTTTTCGGACTTCACGGAAGGCATCTTTCATCCCACGGAAAGCTAAACCTTGAAGGAGGAGACCGGGTGAGCGCTCCATTTTCGGAAAATGAGGCAGAAATGTTTTTTAAATATTTTTCGCAGGCTTCTGTGCTCTCGCTAAATGCAGGTGTTGATCACAAGGGATTCAACTATTACGGCTATCCTGTTGATGCTGTTCCTGAATCTTTACTGGAGAAAGATCAGCTGATTAATTATTTTGGAAGCCGGCAGACATTTACCAAAGGAAGTTTTTCCATTGGTCTGCAGAATCCCGCAGCTCGAAAGAATGATTTCACCTTTGACTTTAATTTTCTGTATCACTATTTCGGCACAAAAACGGGACAAAGAGAACATCTGGGAAAATTTTCGGTTGACCTGAAAAAACCGTTTTATACGGGAACGGGACTGCTTGAAGCCGGTATTTCTTATATGAGCGTCAGTGATGTTGCCACCAAATATTTGTTGTCATTCGGAAGAGACCAGATTGAAAGCGGTCTGAACCAGCAAACATGGATAACTGCAAAGCCTTCATACATGCTTGGCGGCGAAGTGGCAAACATCAGTCTTGGAGTCAGCACATGGTTTGTGATTGACAGCAGCACCGATTTGAAAATCAGACTTGCGCCCAACATCAGGGCAAATCTTATTCCCGTAAAAGAGATTATTACAATTTTTGCAGGTATTGACGGGAACTTTATCCAAAATCATTACTCGAAAATTGCATATGAAAATCCGTTTGTGAATCCGGAGCATCTCGTAAAAAACACTTTTGAGCAGTTTCGTTTTTTTGGTGGTTTCGATGGAAAACTCGCTCCAAAAACAAAATTCAAACTTGGAATAAATTATTCTGTGGTCAAAGATCAGCCTCTCTATTATCTGTTCAGGCATAGCTTTGATGAGAGTCTGTCAGTCACAGGAATTGCGGACAACGATTTTAACATCATTTACGACAACTTAAATTTATTGAAATTCAACCTTGAAATATTCCATGCATCACTTGGCAAAGCCAATTTATTATTGTCCGGAAACTATTATGTTTATAACATGGAAACCATGGAAGAAGCGTGGAACCTGCCCGATTGGGATGCAAAGCTTTCAGTCGGTTATCAGATTTCCGACCAGTTGAGTTTTACAACCGATCTGTTTTTTACCGGACAGCGGCAGGCGCTGATCATGGGCATTCCCGGCGAAAACGACCCCCGTCCGCTGACAAACAGTGAACTGCTGTTGCACGAAAAGCTTGAAAAGGAATCCTATTCGCTTTCCACGGTGTTTGATCTGAATTTTAATGCCACCTATAAAATAACAAACCGGTTTTCGGTCTTTGCCCGGCTCAATAATTTCGGCTTCCAGCAATACCAACGGTGGCTGGGATATCCGGTGCAAAGCTTTAATGTGTTGGGAGGTGTTGGCTATTCATTTTGATTTGTGTTAAGCACAGGTTAAAAAGAGCGCAAAAACAGACATCTAAAAGCCTTAACCTTAAGGTCTTCATGTGCTCATTTACAGGTTAATAACTTGTTGAAAAGTTATTTAGTTCCATGTTGTTAAATCAACGTTTATACGGTAAATTTTGTTATATTTGCATGACACTTCCCGGAAACATAAAAATTTCGATATGTGTCTGTATTTGAAATTGTTAATAATTTACTGAAACATTGTTTCCATCATTTTAACAATCATATTTTTTAATAACCAGGACGTATTAATATTTAAGAAAAAGATGAGTGAAATAGATAAGAAAGCTGAAATTACAGTTGNNAATGAAAGAGGTCTGCACCATTTGGTTTATGAAGTGGTGGACAACTCCATTGACGAGGCGCTTGCCGGTTATTGCAAAAACATTGATGTTGTTATCCATAAAGATAATTCCGTTACCGTTAAGGACGACGGACGCGGGATACCTACCGAAATTCACGAAAAAGAAAACATATCTGCCCTTGAGGTTGTGATGACTGTACTCCACGCAGGCGGAAAATTTGACAAGGACTCCTATAAAGTGTCGGGCGGACTTCACGGTGTCGGTGTTTCATGTGTGAATGCCTTGTCATCTTATCTGAAAGCAGAAATACACCGCGACGGAAAAATATGGGTGCAGGAATATTCCATCGGGAAACCTGTAGAAGAAGCAAGAATAGTGGGCGAAACGGATGTTACAGGCACTTATGTAACCTTCAAACCCGATGAAACTATTTTTCAGACCACCGTTTATAAATATGAAATTCTCGCAGCAAGACTGCGCGAACTGTCTTTTCTGAATGCCGGAATACGATTGACTATTACCGATGAGCGACAGGTAAATGAAGAGGGAGAATTTAAGTCCGAAACATTTTTTTCTAAAGAAGGTTTAAAGGAATTTGTTGATTATCTGGACGATACAAGAGTTAAGCTAACCTCTGAAATTATCCATATTGTTACCGAAAAAAATAATATTCCGGTTGAAATAGCAATGCAGTACAACACCACCTTCTCTGAAAATATTCACTCCTATGTGAATAATATCAACACCATTGAAGGGGGTACGCATCTCACCGGTTTTCGCCGTGGTTTAACCCGCACACTGAAAAGCTATGCCGATCAGTCGGGAATGCTTTCAAAGCTGAAATTTGACATCAGCGGCGACGATTTTCGCGAAGGACTCACCGTTGTTATTTCGATTAAAGTTGCAGAGCCTCAGTTTGAAGGACAGACCAAAACAAAACTTGGGAACTCCGAAGTGAGTCTGGCAGTGGATCAGGCGGTGAGCGAAGCGCTTTCAGCTTATCTGGAAGAAAATCCCAGATCGGCTAAAGCCATTGTCAACAAAGTGATTTTGGCAGCACAGGCAAGGCACGCAGCACGAAAAGCCCGGGAAATGGTACAGCGAAAAAATGCACTCACAGGCGGTGGATTACCCGGCAAACTGAGCGATTGTTCCGAAAGAGACCCTGCATTAACAGAGATTTTTCTTGTGGAAGGGGATTCAGCCGGCGGAACTGCCAAACAAGGCAGAGATCGGCGATTTCAGGCTATTTTGCCGCTTCGCGGAAAAATTCTGAACGTGGAAAAAGCAATGCAGCACAAAATATTTGAAAGCGACGAAATAAGAAATATCTTCACTGCCCTCGGTGTAACAATCGGCACGGAAGAGGACTCAAAGGCGCTGAATATGGAGAAACTCAGGTATCATAAAGTTGTCATTATGACTGATGCCGACGTTGACGGAAGCCATATCGCCACACTGATTATGACATTCTTTTTCAGATACATGCAGGACCTGATTAAATCCGGATACCTTTATATTGCCGCTCCACCTCTCTATCTACTGAAAAAAGGGAAAAGAGAAACCTATGCATGGAATGAGCAGCAACGCAGACAGATTATTGACGAATGGGGTGAGGGAAATGAGAGCAGTGTGCACACCCAGCGATACAAAGGTCTGGGAGAGATGAATGCAGAACAGCTTTGGGAGACAACGATGAACCCCGAAAACCGTACACTTCATCAGGTTACCATTGACAATGCTGCGGAAGCTGACCATATTTTCTCCATGCTGATGGGTGATGATGTGCCGCCACGCAGAAAGTTTATTGAAGAACATGCAACCTATGCAAGAATTGACGCATAAATAGAAGCGAATTTCACATTAACCTTCCTGGCTAAAAACCGTAACTTCAATTTTATCGTTTTATGAACATTTGTGTATTTTCTTCTTCCAGCAACGGAATAGATGATTTGTATTTTGAAGAGGCAAAAAGATTGGGACGGTTGATTGGTGAGCGGGGGCACACCCTGGTAAATGGCGGCGCAAACATCGGGCTAATGGAAGCTGTTACAGTTTCCGCATCCGCAGCAGGCGCCCGCACAATCGGAATAATTCCGGAACGCATGATACGGCGTTCATTGGCTTCTGTAAATCTCCACGAAACAATCAGCGTCAAAAGCATAAAAGAGCGCAAAGCCAGAATGCGTGAAATTTCAGACGCATTCATTGCACTCCCCGGCGGATTTGGAACACTTGAGGAGATTCTTGAAGTAATAGCCCTGAAACAGATGGCATATCATGCAAAACCTGTGGTTTTTATCAATACCGGTAATTTCTTCAACCATTTGTTCAACCATTTCGAGTATGCATATTCAAAAAAGTTTGCCAAAGGAGTTTACAGAGAATTGTATTTTTCTGCCGGCACCCCTGAAGAAGCATTAAATTATATCAGAGATTACAAACCGATTGAACTCAGTTCACACTGGTTTGTTGTCCCCGGCAAGTCGGATTTCTGACATAGTTTCGTGTTTGATCACTTTTAACCATCTCTTTCTAACAAAACTGACACTGAGTTGTTAATTTATGCAAAATGAAACGGTTGGTTCTGTTCGATTAATCATAATGGCAAATTATTTGCTTGTTCCCAATGTTTTGTGAAACTAAAATGTATAATTATGAAATACACTAAAAAATATTCGCTTACTTTTTTGCTGGTTTTGGTCAGTGCCTTTTTGGCAGTTTGGATTTACAGCTCATTTTTTAACAAACAACAGATTGTAACAATAACTGAGCGTAGCCCTGTCAGCTTTGTGAATTTGCCTGCCAACAGTCAGCAGCAGCTGCCTGACTTGACTTTTGCTGCCGAAAATTCGGTTCATGCAGTGGTTCACATTGCCACCCAGTCGGTTCGTGGCGGCGGATGGTCGAGCGGAAATCCGTTTTTCGATGAATTTTTCGGACTCCGCAGGCAAGAACCCCAGATTGCCACCGGGTTTGGTTCCGGCGTAATTTTATCTGATGATGGTTACATTGTTACAAACAATCATGTGATAGAAAGAGCTCAGAACATAAAGGTAATTTTAAACAACAAGCACGAGTATGATGCAAGGCTTATTGGTGCAGACCCTTCAACAGATTTGGCATTGCTGAAAATTGATGCCGACGGACTGCCTTATCTCACGTATGGAGATTCTGATGCCCTGAAACTCGGCGAATGGGTTTTGGCAGTTGGCAATCCCTTTAACCTTACTTCCACTGTAACTGCCGGCATTGTGAGTGCAAGAGCAAGAAATCTTGGCATAAATCAAGACCAGTATTCCATTGAATCTTTTATTCAGACCGATGCGGCAGTTAACCCCGGAAACAGCGGAGGCGCTTTGGTAAACCAGCAGGGAAATCTGGTTGGAATAAATACGGCAATTGCCTCGCGAACAGGTTCTTATGCCGGATATTCGTTTGCGGTTCCGGTCTCCATTGTAAAGAAAGTGGTTGAAGACCTGAAAGAGTTTGGCGAGGTTCAGCGTGCACTTTTAGGCGTGAATATAATGAACGTTGATGCAAAAATAGCTAATGAACAGGGGCTTGATAAGGTGGAAGGCGTTTATGTAGCTGGCGTAGCGGATAATGGTGCTGCAAGACAGGCAGGCATCAAAGTGGGTGATGTTATTATGAGTGTTGCCGGCGACAGAGTGAACTCTTCGGCTGAGCTTCAGGAAAAAGTGAGCCGCTTTCGTCCAGGTGATGACGTGAAAATCGGAATAAAAAGAGGCAGCGACAGGAAACAAATTACGGTTACTTTACGTAATAAACATGGCGACACTCAAATCGTTCGTGATAATGTATCCGTTTTGGGAGCCAGTTTTGAAACTATAGGGAATGATGATAAAAGAAACCTCAATATAGAATTTGGCATAAAAGTTGCTGATATAGAGCAGGGTAAACTCAAAGATGCCGGTCTGACCAGAGGATTTATCATCACTCATGTGAACAAAAAACCCATTTATGAGGTAAATGATTTCAAAAGAGAAATCGGAAATGCCAAAGGTGGAGTTTTGGTTGAGGGAATTTATCCGAACGGCGAGTTGGCATATTTTGTTTTTGGTGTTGATTAATTATTAAAACCAAACACCTTTAACAAACAATTAATAAGTATTAATAAAGTTTATATTATTCATAGACATAGCATTATTTGCTAATTTTGCAAATTTTTTAGAAAGAGAGAGAAATATATGAGACAGCTTAAGATTACAAAATCCATCACCAATAGGGAGAGCGCATCGTTAGATAAGTATCTACAGGAGATTGGTAAAGAAGAACTTATCACAGTAGAAGAGGAGGTGGAACTTGCACAGCGCATTAAGAAGGGAGACCACGCAGCCTTGGAGAAATTAACCAGGGCTAATCTTCGTTTTGTAGTATCTGTTGCCAAACAGTACCAAAATCAGGGGCTTAGTCTTCCAGACCTGATTAATGAGGGAAATCTGGGATTGATAAAAGCCGCAGAAAAATTTGATGAAACCCGTGGTTTTAAATTTATTTCCTATGCCGTTTGGTGGATTCGCCAGTCCATTTTGCAAGCCCTTGCAGAGCAGTCTCGAATAGTCAGATTACCACTGAACCAGGTTGGTTCATTAAATAAGATAAATAAAGCATTTTCCAAGTTTGAGCAGGAGCATGAGCGCAAGCCATCACCCGAAGAACTGGCAGAATCACTGGAACTAACCCCTGATAAAATTACAGATACGCTTAGGGTTTCTGGACGGCATGTTTCTGTTGATGCTCCGTTTGTTGACGGCGAAGACAACAGCCTTCTGGACGTATTGGTAAATGATGACTCACCCAGAGCCGACAGAATTCTTATTCAGGAATCTCTTTCCCGGGAAATTAACAGGGCGCTGGCAACACTCACTGAAAGGGAAGCTGACATCATCAAACTCTTCTTTGGCATTGGCTGCCAGGAGATGACCCTTGAAGAGATAGGTGAGCGCTTTGGCCTGACCCGCGAGCGTGTCCGCCAGATTAAAGAAAAAGCTATTCGCAGACTGAGGCACACCTCCAAAAGCAAGCTGCTCAAGACCTATCTTGGATAATATCTTTTAGTCCGGTGCTTTTTACTTCAACAGACTTTTAGAGTATCAAAAAGATACAAAAAGGAAAATTCATCTGTTTTCTCTGACAAGCAGAAATTTATTGTTTTCCAGCGCTGAAAATCCCTGGTCATAGCAGAAATAGTAAATCCTGCCGCTGCGGGTTTCATAGATGTGCGTAAAGTGATTGAAGTTGAAACCATCTCTATCTAATATGCTTTTGTGAGTGGTGGTTTTATCCTCTGGATTCAGCTTTTCAAGGATTGAGTAATTTTTTTTGAGAATACGATTAATTTTCCGCATGTAGTTATTGCTTTTCCCCAATTTCTGGTTGTTATATGCATTCCTGCATGCATCACTGCAGAATTTCTGATCGGCCCTCCCACGCAGCGGATCGCCACATTCCAGACATTTTCTTGGTTCCATCGGCTTATTTTTTAAAATTCACAAAGCGCTAATATACAAAAAACTATCCGTTTACAACCACTTATAAACGGTTATAACCGACTATAATTACTTATTAACCGACTCC